>Ga0114959_10000482_pt1 | contig 37585 bp, 26 predicted proteins | sample C_130625_EF_Meta_FD_87317 | JGI IMG/M metagenome (GOLD analysis project Ga0114959, IMG submission 87317) | Freshwater microbial communities from Lake Croche, Canada to study carbon cycling - C_130625_EF_MetaG | ecosystem: Environmental > Aquatic > Freshwater > Lake | place: Lake Croche, Canada... | reverse complement strand
TTCAATCATTAAAAAAGAAGAAATGAAAAAAATAATCACACCCATTGCAATGTTGCTACTAACAATTGGTGTAGCAAATGCACAAACACCCGATCCCAATGACCCAGGTATTGGTGGTCCAGGTAGTACAACTGTTGGCGGACCAAGTAATGATGGTGTGCCAGTAGTTCCTTTTGATGGGGTAATGAGTTTGTTACTTGCTGCAAGTGGCATTAGCTATGCAAGTAAACAATTCAAAGCCAAATGCCATTTTATTCGATGATTATTACAAACTAAAACAAATAATGTCCTGTTCTAAACGAGGATAGCCCGTTTATTATTTATGTTGTCTTTTAAGCTCTTTAAACAATTTTTTGTCATTCTTTATTCGAGTTAAACAGATATTTGCAAACGTTTTTTTTAAAATAAAATATTTTTAAAATGCTTGTTTTATTATTGCAATAGTTAAAAATGATTGCTTTAGGGTTCCCAATTTCTAATTGCTTAATGGCCATAATTCATTAAAAACTTTTTCTTGAAAATTACCTATCACTTTATTGGCTTTTTCTTTTTGACATTCATTTATTCAAATGCGCAAAGTCAAAATGATTCTATTATTTTACAAACTAAAATCTGGAGCAGAAACGCACATCATGATATTGAATATTCCGATTGGAAAAACTTCCCTTCAAAAATAATTGATTTATTAAAAGGTTTTAAACCTGACTCAGATTTAAAGAAAGATAAGTTTGGAGGCAATCTTCAAGATTCATGGAAAAAAACAGGGTACTTCTATACTGAAAAAAGAAGCAATCGTTGGTGGATTATCGATCCTTTGGGACATCCTTTTTACAACTTAGCTATCAATGGAGTAAGGCTAGGTAAAGCACCTAGTAATGAAAAAGCATTTAGCGAAAAATTCCAAACCAAAGAAAATTGGATAGCAACTACTAAGAAACTGTTTGATGAAACTGGGTTTAATACATCTGGTTCTTGGTCAGACTTGGAAACAATAAAAGCCTATAATGCCATAGCTGAATCTCCAATAGTATATACTACTCAATTAAGCCTTTTAGCCAACTTTGTGCAGAAAAAGAGAAAGAAATTAGGTAATAAAACCTATCCTGAATTGGCAGCAATTTTTAGCGCTGAATTTGAAAATTATTGTGAAGAAAAAACTAGAGATATTGCTGACACTAAAAACGATCCCAATCTTTTTGGGCATTTCTCTGATAATGAATTGCCATTCCATGAGAATCTTTTGAAGTTATTTCTTGAATTAAATGACGCTAGTGACAATGCTTTTCAAGTAGCTACTCAATGGATTAAAGAACATCATATAGATACAGCGAACATTGAAAAAGAACAAAAACAAGTTTTTTCAGGATATGTAGCTGAGAAATATTACAGCTTTGTAAGCAAAGCAATTAAAAAGAACGATCCCAATCATTTCTATTTGGGAAGCCGTTTACATGCTGCTGCTAAAGTGAATGATTCTATTTTAGGTGCTGCTCAGAAATACCAAGATATCATTTCTATAAATTATTATGGTGAGTGGGCAATTACTGAAAAACATGCTACTCAATGGAATAAACTTAGCAAGCCATTTATTATCACTGAATTTTACACAAAAGGAGAAGATAGTCACATGGGTAATATTACGGGTGCTGGTTGGCTAGTAAAAACACAATTGGATAGAGGAATACATTATCAAAATTTTGGATTAAAATTATTGCAAGTAAAAAATTGTGTTGGATGGCATTGGTTTAGATATCAAGACAATGCAGCAGATGATGCGAATGCGGATTTTTCTAATAAAGATTCAAACAAAGGATTGGTAAATACAAACTATGAAACCTATCAACCACTTTCTGAAAAAATGAAGCAGCTAAACCAAAACATTTACGGACTTATTAATTATTTCGATAAACATTAAAAAAATCAATTACTAATTTGAGCATGAGATATTTACTTCACGTAAGAAATTTATTTATACTTATTACTTTTTATCAAACAATTGCTTCAGCTCAAGAAGTAAAGCCTACTATTTATAAAAACGGTTGGATTGATTTTAATAAAAATGGCAAGAAAGACATATTCGAAGATGTAAAGCAACCTATTGAAAAGAGAATTTTTGATTTGTTATCTCAGATGAATTTGGATGAAAAAACCTGTCAACTTGCTACCTTATATGGATATGGAAGGGTGTTGAAAGATGAAATGCCAACCCCGCAATGGAAAACCAAAATTTGGAAAGATGGCATTGCCAATATTGATGAACAATTAACCTCTTGCACCTTTAGAAAACAAACCTATACCAAATATTCTTTTCCTTACAGTCGCCATGCAGAAGCAATTAATACTACGCAAAAGTGGTTTATTGAAGAAACAAGATTGGGCATTCCGGTAGATTTTACTAATGAAGGTATTCATGGTTTAGCAAGTGAAAAAGCAACAGCTTTACCAGCTCCTATTGCAATTGGAAGTACTTGGGATAAAAACATACTCTTAAAAGCAGGACAAGTTGTTGGTAGAGAAGCAAAAGCTTTAGGATATACAAATGTATATGTTCCAATTCTAGATTTAGCTCGCGACCCAAGATGGGGAAGAGTAATAGAAACCTATGGAGAAGATCCTTTTTTAGTTGCTGAATTGGGCAAACAAATGGTTTTGGGTGTTCAAAGCGAAGGTGTTGCATCTACTTTAAAGCATTATGCGGTATATAGTGTGCCTAAAGGTGGTAGAGATGGCAATGCAAGAACAGATCCGCATGTTTCTCCAAGAGAGCTTTTCAATATGTATTTATATCCTTTTGAACGTGTGGTAAAAGAGGCCCACCCAATGGGTATTATGAGTAGCTATAATGATTGGGATGGTATGCCTATTTCTGGTAGTTATTATTTTCTTACTGAATTATTGCGCAAACAATTTGGATTTGATGGATATGTTGTGAGTGATAGTGATGCAGTTGAGTTTTTATTTACAAAACATCATGTAGCAAAAGATTCTACTGATGCAGTAAGAATTGCATTAGAAGCTGGGCTAAATGTTCGTACAAACTTTGAAGTTCCAGAAACCTTCATTCTTCCTGCTCGAAAATTGGTTAAAGAAGGCAAATTGAGTATCAAAACAATTGATGAAAGGGTTGCAGATGTGTTAAGAGTAAAATTTAGATTGGGATTGTTTGATCATCCTTTTGTAGATGCTCCAAAAGCTGATTTAATAGTTTCTAATCAAGATGCAAAAGAATTTTCAAAGCAGATTTCAAGAGAGGTATTGGTATTGCTCAAAAATGAAAACCATTTATTGCCTTTAGATAAGCAAAAAATTAAAAACATTTTGGTAACAGGGCCTCTTGCAACAGATGTAATTAATTCTCAAAGTAGGTATGGTCCATCTAATACTAAAGTCGTTTCTGCACTTGAAGGCATCAAAAATTATTTAGGAACTCAAGCTATTGTACAATATACAAAGGGTTGTGAATCACACGATGCAAATTGGCCTGAATCAGAAATATTCCCTACTGATATTTCTACAGAAGAGCAAAAAGAAATAGATATAGCAGTTAATATGGCCAAAGAAGCCGATGTAGTAATTGCAGTAATAGGTGAAACAGAAGACCAATTTGGAGAAAGCAGAAGTCGTACGAATCTTGATTTAACAGGTCGTCAATTAGATTTATTAAAAGCTTTGCACAAAACTGGAAAACCAGTTGTGGCTGTTTTAATGAACGGACAACCTTTGACTATCAATTGGCCAAATAAATATTTACCTGCTATTTTAGAAGCTTGGTGTCCGGGTGCAGATGGAGGCAATGCCATTGCTGAAACATTGTTTGGTGATTATAATCCCGGAGGTAAATTACCTGTAACCTTTCCAAAATCTGTAGGTCAACTAGAGCTGAACTTTCCATTTAAACCCGGTGCTCATGCAGGACAACCTGGAGATGGGCCTAACGGTTTTGGAAAAACCAATGTTTTTGGTGCATTATATCCTTTTGGATTTGGACTTAGTTATACAAGTTTTGGGTATTCTAATTTGATAGTTACGCCAGAAAAACAAACCAAACAAGGAAATATAGAAATTTCAGTAAATATAACCAATACAGGAAAGGTAAAAGGAGATGAAGTAGTTCAATTGTATTTCAAAGACGAAACAAGTACTATAACTGTTTATGAAACACAATTAAGAGGCTTTGAAAGAATTACATTAGAGCCAAATGAAACGAAAACAGTGCATTTTAATTTAAAACCAAGAGATATTGCAATTTTAGATAAAAATATGAAGCCTATAGTTGAGGCTGGTAATTTCCAAGTTTTAATAGGAAGTTCAAGTGAAGATATAAGATTGAAAAAACAATTTATCATTGAATAAAAATATATAAGTTGAGTAATACATTAAATACAATGGTTCAAACCATGCGTTGGTATGGACCAAATGATCCGGTAAGTTTATCAGATATTCGTCAGGCAGGATGCACAGGCGTTGTTACTGCATTGCACCATGTTCCAAATGGGGAAGTTTGGACAATTGAAGAAATTAATAAAAGAAAAAAAGAAGTTGCCGATGCTGGAATGGTTTGGAATGTTGTAGAAAGTGTTCCTGTTCATGAAGCTATTAAAACACAAACCGGTAATTTTCAAAAGTATATTGATAATTATAAGTTGTCAATTACCAATTTGGGTAAGTGTGGAATACATATAGTTACTTACAACTTTATGCCTGTGCTAGATTGGACAAGAACCGATTTGGCGTATACTGTAGAAGATGGCAGTAAAGCACTTCTTTTTGAAAAAGCAGCTTTTATAGCTTTTGATGTATTTATTTTAAAAAGAAAAGGTGCATCTAAAGACTATTCTCAAGCTGAATTAGATAGAGCTGGTCATAGATACGCTGCAATGACTATAGAAGAAAAAAGCCTTTTACAAAGAAATATTATTGCTGGTTTGCCTGGAAGTGAGGAAAGTTTTACGATAGAAAAATTTCAAAAGGCATTAGACGCTTATGAAGGAATTGATGAAAATCAATTGAGAGAACATTTGGTGTATTTTCTAGAACAAATAATTCCTGTTGCAGAACAAGCTGGAGTAAAAATGGTGATTCATCCAGACGATCCTCCATACTCTATTTTAGGATTGCCGCGTATTGTTAGTACTGCTGAACAGGTAGAAAAACTATTTGAAGCAGTACCATCTCTTAATAATGGACTTTGCTTTTGTACTGGATCATTTGGAGTAAGACCAGATAATAACCTTACAACAATGGTTCAAAAATTTGGAGATAGAATCAATTTTATCCATTTAAGGAGTACCAAAAGAAATGAGCTAGGCGATTTTTATGAAGACAATCACTTGGAAGGTGATGTTGATATGTACAGTGTAGTGAAAGAACTTATTACTGTGATGCAAAAAAGAAACGTTTCTATTCCAATGCGTCCAGATCATGGGCATCAAATGCTTGATGATTTAAAGAAAAAAACCAATCCAGGCTATTCAGCTATTGGCAGACTTAGAGGTTTAGCAGAATTAAGGGGCTTAGAAATGGGTATCTTAAAATCTTTATTTTAGTTATTCTTTTTAATTTCAAATTATCTATCACCTAAAACTTAAAGTATGGTATCACTAATTCAGCAAGCAAGTAAGTATGCTAATAAAACGGCTATTATTGTTCATGATAAACAATATACTTATCAAGAACTAATAGCTTCTGCTACCCAATATGCAGGATTGCTTTTGCAAGAAGCAGAAGATTTATCAGAAGCTAGAGTAGGCTTTATGGTAAATCCAGGTTTTGATTATGTAAAGGTTCAATGGGCTATTTGGTTAGCTGGTGGTGTTGCAGTACCTCTTTGTCTTACACACCCGCTTCCATCATTGCAATATGTTATAGAAGATACGAATGCTACTATTTTGGTTGTTTCGCCTGAATACGCTTCTATTCTTGAAGACTTATGTAAAGAAAAAGGGATTAGATTAATAGTTTTAGGCTCAGAAACATTATTACCAAAACAAGTCACGCTTCCTCATTTAGAGCTTTCAAGAAGAGCATTAATTTTATATACAAGTGGCACTACCAACAAACCCAAAGGGGTTGTAACTACTCATAAAAATTTAGAGGCACAAGTTACTACGCTAATAAAAGCTTGGGAATGGACTTCTTCAGATCATATATTATGTGTACTTCCTTTACATCATGTGCATGGAATAATAAATGTGATATCTTGTTCATTGGCTAGTGGTGCAGTTTGCGAGTTTCTTCCATCTTTCTCTGCTGAAGCAATTTATACTTTGTTTTTACAAGGCAAATTAAATGTGTTCATGGCGGTTCCTACTATCTATTTTAAATTAATAGCATACTGGGAAGCACAAACTGTAGAAGTAAAATCTCAGCTTACTGCTTGCATGGAGAAATTTAGATTAATGGTATGCGGTTCTGCTGCATTGCCAGTAACTGTAATGGAAAAATGGCAAAGTATCAGCAATCAAGTATTGCTTGAAAGATACGGTATGACTGAAATAGGGATGGCAATAAGCAATCCTTATAAAGGGGATAGACGTCCAGGACATGTAGGGTTGGCATTACCAGGAGTACAAATAAGATTGGTTGATGAGGCCAATAATGATGTAAAACCTGATGAAGCTGGTGAGATTTTGGTAAAAGGAGACAATGTGTTTGTTGAATATTGGAATAGACCAAATGCTACGGAAGAATCTTTTGTACAAGATGGATGGTTTAAAACTGGTGATATTGCTATTATAGAGGATGGGTATTACAGAATAATGGGTCGCAATTCAGTTGACATCATCAAATCGGGTGGATATAAAATTTCTGCATTAGAAATTGAAGAAGTTTTACGTACCCACCATTTAATTAATGATTGTGCTGTTGTAGGTATTGAAGATGAAGAATGGGGTGAATTAATAGTTGCAGCGATAGTTGTGGAAGATGCTTCTATTGACCAAAAGGAATTAAACAAATGGTTGAGAGAAAAAATGGCAGCTTACAAAACACCTAGAAAATATTTAATTGTAGAAGAACTTCCCCGAAATGCAATGGGCAAAGTGACTAAGAATGATGTAAAAAAATTGTTTGTATGAGAATATCACTAACGGCTTGCTTGCTTTTTATAACGCTTATTTATTCCACTTTTCTTACTGCCCAAAAAAGATTTAAATCGGAGGTTTTTCAAAATGTAGAAGTTAACACAGATATTCAATACGGGCAAGCTACCAATCTTAAAGGAAATAACGAATCATTATTGTTAGATGTATTTTCTCCACCTAAAAATGATACTTTAAAATATCGTCCATTGGTAATATTTATTCATGGAGGCGGTTTTAAAAATAACAACAAAACAGGGTCTTTCAGTTCATCTTTATGCAACAGTTTTGCTAAAAGGGGCTATGTTTCTGCAAGCATAGACTATCGTTTAGGTGTTGAAAAAAATGGAGTTAATAACGATTATGCTGAAGCACTGTATCGTGCGCAGCAAGATGGCAAAGCAGCTATTCGATTCTTTCGCAGATATGCAGAAAAATATGGAATAGATACTTCTCAAATCTTTATTACTGGTAGTTCAGCGGGTTCTAAAACCTGTTTGGCTATTGCTTATATGGATGAAAAAGAAGTGCCAAAGGAAGTAGACCGTTCTAAATGGGGTACTTTAGAAGGCAATAGCGGTAATCCGGGATATTCATCTAAAGTAAGTGGTGTAATGAATTGTTGGGGTGCTATCATTGACTACAAATGGATTAATGCTGGCGATGCACCACTTTTTAATACTGCTGGCACCAACGATAAAACAGTGCCTTTTGATAGCTCTTATGATTATCATGGATTTAAATATGGTCCATATATACTTTACCAACGTTGTTTGCAAGAAGGTGTTGCTACAGGGTGGAGGCCCTTTGTAGGTGCAGGGCATACATTAGATAATAGTGCGAATAAGCAAGATAGTTGCATACAGTCTATGGCCGCATGGCTATTTACTCAATTAAAAACAAATAAAAGCAATAAAAAGGAAGAGGGTGCTTTTCACTGGGAAAAAGATATTCAACAATTTGATAGCTTAAATGCAGTAGAAAAATATGGTTCTAATGCCATCATGTTCTTAGGAAGTTCTTATATCCGCATGTGGAAAAACATTCGGGAAGATATTGGGTATAAAGAAGTTATTCATCGTGGATTTGGTGGATGCAATTTGAGAGATGTAGCCTATTATGCCAAAAGAATCATTTATCCCCATAATCCAAAAGCGTTATTTATTTACGTAGGAAATGATATTACAACTTCAGATAAAGACAAAGCTCCCGACCAAGTTTTTGAATTGTTTAAATACATCGTACAGGTTGTAAGAGAAAAATATCCTACCATACCCATTATATGGTTGCAAATTTCTCCAAGCGAAAAAAGATGGGCTTCTTGGGAGAAAATTTCCGAAGCAAATGCACTTGTTAAGCAATACTGCGAAACAAATCCCAACCTTTATTACTTACCATCTGCTGATAAATTTCTTGGAGAAGATGGTAAGCCAATTACCAAATACTACCGCAGCGATAAACTGCATTATAATGAGGATGGCTACAAAGTATGGGGTAAAAATATAGCCGAGAAGGTAAAAGAGATTGCCTCAAAATAGGCTAGTTCTCTTAGCTGTCGCACAGGCGATTATAGAATGAAAACCAAAATACGCTTGCTTAACCATTAAATGCTTTATGAAAAAACATTCTTTTCAATTACTCTGTGCTTGCTTAGCCGGATTTGCTTATTCTGCAAATTATACCAACCATACGCCTTTGGCTTCTATACTAATGAAGCAATTTCTTTTTTCCAAAACTATGGCAGGTTTTCTTACTACGGGCATTTTTGCCTCCCATGCGCTCATGCAAATTCCTGGAGGACATTTGGCTGATAAATATGGCGGAAAAAACACTTTGGTTGTTGCACTTTCAATCATCTTTATTGGCAATATTGGACTAGCTTATTCTCATAGTTACAACGAGTTGCTTTATTGGAAAATATTTGTTGGGTTTGGCACAGGTGTATCTTTTGTTAGTGGTTCAAGATATTTAACCCAAGTCCTTCCTCAAGAAATGCTTTTAAAAGCGCAAGGGTATTATGGCGCATCCATATTAATGGGGTCGGGATTTGTCATTTTTGCTATTCCCCGTGTTGCTGAACATTTTGGTTGGTCCACTTCTTTTTTAACAACAGCTTTTGTGGCAATCTCCGTTCTTTTATTATGGTTAGTAGCAGTACCAAAACCCGCATTAAAACCGCACCCACATGTAAGTTTGGGTAGTCTATTATCTCATGGTCAATTATGGTTATTAGGCATGATACAAATGTCCACATTTGGGCTAGTATTGGTAATAGGATCTTGGGTAATAGAAATGCTGAAAGTAAAAATAGGCCTTGCTCCAGTGCAAGCAGGAGGAATAGGTAGTTTGGTTTTACTCTTGGGAATATTTACCAGAATATTAGGTGGAACCTTGGTTGTGAAACTTGGCTATCGTTGGTTATTAATTTTAAGCTTATTGATGATAGGGTTAGGATGCGTTTTATTGTCTTTAAATAGTAATTCCTTTCCATTGGCTTTCAGTGCCATAGTAATTGTGGGTTTTGGTGCGGGCTTGCCTTACGCTGCTTTGTTTAATAGAGCGGTGGCATTGTTTCCCGGAAGAGGTGGTGCTGCAATGGGATTGGTAAATATGTTGGGTGTGGTTATGATATTAGCAGGTGCACCACTTGTGGGGCGTATTGCAGAATGGACGGGAAGTTTTTCCTCCGCGTTTTTATCAATGGCCATATTCTCTTTTATAGCAATGCTTGCTTCTTTCGGAATTAAGAAGCAATAAACTTTTCTAAATATATTATTGATATGGTTATTGAATACGGTGCACCTGAATTTAAAAAAGAATGGTTGGAATATGTGCAAGAAGACCCCGTGCATCCATCTATTTCAATAGAGGATAGAATAAAAGGAACTAGAACGGTAATGGCCTATCTTGAAGATATAAATGATGAGCCACATGCCATGATTTGTGTAAAGTTTGGCGACAAGCTACCACAGAATATGGAATTTATTATGAGCGATGATGATGCCACCGAAATGGTTGAAGACAATTATATGTTTGCCATTTTTTATTCCATTTTTAGATTAGAACATTCCAAACTAAAAGGTGCCGGTGCTATAACTATTAAAGAAGCAAAACAATTTTATAGAGCCAAAGGCATTAAACGGTTTTTTACTTTAAGCCCAATTCCTACATTAAGAAAAGATTTTAAGTACATCCCTGCCGAACGGGCCATTAAGAAATACCTAAATGAAGGCAGCAATGCCGTTGCCAAATTCCATTTATCTAATGGAGCAAAAATTCATGCAATACATTATAATGCCGATATGAGCCCTCAAAGGGTGTATGAAAGTTGGGGTATTATGGTGAACTATGACTATTGTGATTATTTGTAGAGGGGGAGTTTTTTATGAAACACAGTATCAAACATTCTTTTCAATACTTTTTAAAAGCTTTTTTGTTTTAATACTGAAATTACAAGTATTTAGCAATAGCCTTATTCTTTCTTTTTACTATAAATGCTTTGAGGTTTTCATGTTCATGCAATGCTGAAATTAATGCTTTTGGTTTTTTAATTGAGTATACTTTCATAACAAAGTCTAATGATGAAAGTAAAGAAGAAAGCTCTTTTGCTTTATTTTTTGAGTCTAGCTCAATAATTAATGTTTGCATTTTTATTTTTTACTAATCGCTTTGGTATTAATCTTTCTATATACTTAGGAATTTTAGGTATTCATTTTTTTAATTCAGATTCAATCTTGTCAAATCTATCGGAAAGTTTAATGTATTCATTACTCCATCCGTTCTGAATTGATAATTCCTGATACCCTGCTGTCGGAGCAAAATGCAGTCTTATATCTTGTAAAGAGGAAATATTGCCTGCTTCTAATTCTGCAACATATTGTTCAATCTCGTTTCGAGCATCTTGTGGGGTTTCAAAGTATGACCACATGCAATCGGCATCGTCGTGAATATTGGCTTTAACTTCTTTTAAAATCTTAATAAGCTCTTCCGTTAAATGTGTTTTATCGGGCATCGTCCTTTTTTTAAAAAATAATCTAAATAGATCCATTCTAGTATCTGCGAATTGATAATAACGAAAAATGTTTGGCGATTGTTGGAGAATTAGCATTCCACCAGACTATAACCAAAGCCCAATGATTACAATATTGCTGAAGTTTTATTCATAAGCCAAATTTAAAATCATCTTAAAATGGAATTATACAAGTAATAATTAAGCGCCTACTATTCAATTTTCAACCAAATAACTACCTCTTTGCATTACTAAATAGATAAAAATCTTTTCTATCAAATTCATTTTTCAACAAAAAAGTAGCTCCTATTTGTCTAAGTAGATGGTTTTTTAATATTAAAACATGTTTTTAAAGAAATTAATGCCCATTATTTGGAAACGATTGTTAAAAATTTCGCGCTTGTAACAGATGATTTCGCTCGTGTAAGAGATGATTTCTCTCGTGTAACATATGTTTTCGCAGCTGTAACAGACGATTTCGCGCTTGTAACAGACAATTTCGCGGCTGTAACAGATGATTTCGCTCTTGTAACGGATGTTTTCGCGGCTGTAACAAATGATTTCGCTCGCGTAACAGATGATTTCGCGACTGTAACAGACGATTTCGCGGCTGTAAAATATCTTAGAGCACCTTTAATAAATCTTAATGCTGTTGTTAGAAATCATCTAGCACTTGTAATAAACGATTTATCTATTGTTTGAAACTATCTCGAAGAGGCCATTCCCCCTCCCAATGTTGTTATTATTTTAATAGTTCCTATAGCCATTGTAATAACTGTTTGAGCCATTATAATAGCAATTAGAGCCATTATAATAGCTTTTTGAGCCATTGTAATAGCTATTTGAGCCATTATAATAGCTATTAGAGTCATTATAATAGCTGTTTGAGCTATTGTAATAGCTATTTGAGCCATTATAATAGCTATTTGAGCCATTATAATAGCTATTTAAGCCATTATAATATCTGTTTGAGCCATTGTAATAGCAGTTTGAACCATTCTAATGGCTATTTCAATGATTCTAATGATTGATTTGATGATTACAATGATCGTTTCGATGATTACAATGATTGATTTGATTATTATAATGATCGTTTTGATGATTACAATGATTGTTTTGATGATTACAATAATCGTTTCGATGATTATATCGGGTAATATTTTAGAGTGTAAACTGAGCTGTGCATCCCCAATAGGGAATCAACTTATAGATTGCTTTGGAGTTCGGGCTAAATTGAATTAATCAAACTATTTAATCATTGTTTTAAATTACCCAATCCATATTCTTTTATCTAAAAATTATTTTATTCTCTGCACCAATCCATTTGCCAAATCTCTTTTCTACTGTAGTAAATTACATTTCTACCGCATAGTTTTTCTCCAATTTGTCTCATAATTCTTCAATTTCTTCGTTTTTTTCTTCATTTCAAGTGTTTTATCTCTATTTTGAATGCCTAAACTCAGGAATTACAATCTATTTGCCTTCTTTTAAACTACTTCACCAATGTGTTTTTGTATCTTTCTGAAAGTATTAATTGCTTAAAAAACAAAAATCATTTTTCTTTGTACCCAACTCAAAAAAAGTAAATAACCCAATTAATGAATATGATGAAAAAGCTTGTACAAATTCTAGTTTTCGTAGCACAAAGCATTGCAATTACTACTTCGTTCGCACAAAACAATCAACCAACGCCAGCTAGTAGTTTTAATTACAAAACCATCAATCCCCAATTAAAGTATGCCTTTATTGTAAACAAGCCCACCTCGCCCAATCCAAAAGAAGGCGATCAGGTAATGCTGAATATGCAATCAGTTTGTAACAACAGAATGATGTACAGCACAGCACAAGCATTCAAAGGCAAGCCAGGAACTTATGGCGTTGCAAAGCCCGCTTTTCAAGGAGATTTAATTGAAGCAATCAATTTAATGACTCCCGGCGATAGCATCGTTTGTTTAGTAGATGCTGTGGCTTTATTCAAAGGTTCAAAAAGCAAACTGCCAGATTTTATTAAGCCCGGCGACAAGATTCAATATTTCATTAAACTCGTTTCCATCAAACCAAAAGAGGTGGTGCAAAAAGAACAGCAAGCTGCTTTTATGAAACAAATGAAAGAGCAACAAGCAAAGCAAAAAGCAGCTGAAGCCAAACAACTTATTATAGACGACAAGCTTTTAAAAGCTTATTTTGTTAAAAACAAACTTACTCCCACAAAAACTGCTTCAGGTTTATACTATACCATTAAAGAAGAAGGAATTAGTGAAAAGGCCATTGCCAATGATAGTGTAACGATGAACTATACAGGTAAATTATTAGATGGAACCAAGTTTGACAGCAATACAGATACGGCCTTTCATCATACCCAACCCTTTCAGTTTGTACTAGGCAGAGGTTCGGTTATTAAAGGTTGGGATGAAGGTGTGGCACTTTTACAAAGAGGGGCAAAAGCCGTTTTTTATATTTCTTCTCCTTTGGCTTATGGCGCTCAAGCTAGACCAGGCGGCGGTGCCAATCCTAAAGGCATACCAGCTAATTCTGTTCTAGTGTTTGATGTAGAACTTCTCAATAGCAAACATCCAGTGCCACCTCCACCAACACCAGTGGCCGATTCATTGAAAACAATCAAATCAGATACTTTAAAAGCTGCTGCCCCTAAGCAGTAGAAGATGTTTTTAATACATTTTATTGGCGCAAGTGTTTTGCTTCGGCAGTTCATTTGCGCTTTTTTATTTTCACTTTGTATTGGATTTTCATGGATATAAACTATAATTTTTTTATTTAGATGAAACTGCTAATGTATTCTTTTGAATCCCTTCCCAAATTCTATCAACACAAAACCATTCAAAATCATTTAAACATCAATTAATTAAATGAACTACTTTGCACGCCCTCAATTAATCCCCCAAGAAAATTGTGTTAAAAGAAATTATCATTGCCCTTCAGGCTTATTATAAAGCGCATCAGTTTATAAAAGAACATAAACTGTGGAAATGGATATTCATTCCAGGAATAGTATATGCCTTATTGTTTATGGTAAGTATGTATTATTTTGGCAAAACCAGCAATCAGTTTATAGAGTTTCTAAGTTTAAAAACCGGACTAAAAGTTTGGCTCGATAAAATGAATAGCGGATTCATGGGCTTGCTATTTACACTAGGAAGCCTATTTCTTTGGCTTGTGATGATGCTTTTTTACTTTTCATTATTCAAATACATATTCCTCATAATTGGCTCACCCATTTTTGCATTTCTAAGCGAAAAAACAGAAGCCATTATTGAAAATGTAGATTATCCCTTCAGCTTAAGCCAACTTACAAGTGATATTTTTAGAGGAAGCTGGATTGCAGCAAGAAATGCGCTTTGGCAAACTGTTTATATGTTATGCATATTAATAGTAAGTGTAATTCCATTAATAGGTTGGCTAACACCGGTTATGGCTGTAATTATTGAATGCTATTACTATGGGTTTTCAATGCTAGATTATAGTATGGAACGCAATAAAAAAACCACAAGCGAGAGCATTACTTTCATTGGACAAAACAAAGGGTTGGCAATTGGAAATGGAATAGTATTCTATGCAATGCACTTAATCCCAATAATTGGTTGGGTTTTAGCTCCTGCTTATGCTGTAATTGCTGCTACATTAAGTATCATTACATTAAGAGAACAAACAACTATAGCTACTAAGGATTAATAAAACCTACAGATATCAAATCTGACCAATTATAGATTGTCATAAACATAAAAAGGATCTATTTCACTTCCAGCAAGCAATTCAAAAATGGGTTTAATAATGCCATCGTCCAATCCATATACCCATCCATGTAAATTGGGTCTTTTGTGATGTTTCCAAGCCGACTGAACTATTGAAGTTTTGGCTAAGTTTAGTACTTGTTCTTTTACATTTAGCTCAATAAGTTTATTTAGTTTTTCTTCTTCATTCAGCATTTCATCTACTTCCGATTTGTGAATGCGGTATACATCTTTTATATTCCTTAACCACTTATTTATAATGCCATAAGAATGATGTGTCATAGCTGCTTTTACACCCCCACATCCATAATGTCCACATACAATAATATGTTTTACTTGTAAAACTTCCACCGCATATTGCAAAACGCTTAATAGGTTTAAATCGGTATGAACAACCATATTGGCAATATTCCTATGTACAAATATTTCCCCGGGTTGTGTCCCTGTTATTTTATCTGCGGGCACTCTGCTATCACTACAACCAATCCACAAGAATTCAGGTGTTTGTAAATGCGCTAATCTTGAAAAGAAAGCAGGGTCTTCTTCTGTTTGCTGCTTTGCCCAAGCTTTATTTTCTGCCAATAGCTTTTCGTATATTTCCATATTTTTTTTGTTTAATAAATTGCATTAAGATCTTTATCCTAGGTATAAAAAGAGCTGCAACTTAAAGCTATTTAAAATCTCAACACATGCATTTAATAAAATATTTAAACATTTGTTTAATTTATTGGCGCTACTAATAATATTTTGTTTAGCTTTGTCCGCATAACGTTTAAACAGAATAATTATGACAGCAGTAGAGTTTGATGATATGTTATTAAATAATACAGAGTTTTTAAAGCCTTTTGCTATTACACTAACTAGAGACCAAGAGCAAGCAAAAGATTTATTTCAAGAAACACTTTTCAGGGCTTTAGCCAATAGAGAGAAATATACTTCAGGTACAAATATCAAAGCATGGTTATACACTATCATGCGTAATATTTTTATCAATAACTATAGAAGAAAAGCAAAACAAAATACCATTTTCGATAATACGCCTAATGATTACTTATTAAATCTTAATCAAGGTGCAGTTGCAAATGAAGCCATCGCTTCAATTAATATGAAAGAAGTGCAAGAGGCTATTTTCAATTTGCCAAGTATCTTCAAAAACCCTTTCTTGCTTTATTTCGATGGATTTAAATACCACGAAATAGCAGAAATGCTCAATGAACCTTTAGGGACTATCAAAAGTAGAATTCACTTTGCACGTAAATTATTGAAAGCACAAATAAACAGACATTAGTCAATAAACGCTTTCTATTAAGAGTTGAAAGTTTGTTGAGTTGTATTTAGTAAACTAATTGCTATAGTTGGTTGTATTATTTAACAAACTCTTTAATGAATCAAAAAAACATAGTTGTAATTGGAGCTGGGTTTGCAGGCATGTCAGTTGCTAGCTTTTTAGCCAAAGCTGGTCATAACGTAACAATTATAGAAAAACACGGTTTGTCTGGAGGTAGGGCAAGGAAATTCTCAGCGGAAGGATTCACTTTCGATATGGGGCCAAGCTGGTATTGGATGCCCGATGTGTTTGAAAGATTCTTTAATCAATTCGGGAAAAAGGTTGCTGATTACTATAAGCTTGAAAGACTAGATCCATCTTATAGAATTTATTGGCATGATGAACCAATGGATATCCCTGCCGATTACGAAAGCCTTAAAGCATTATTTAACCAAATCGAACCAAATAGTGCCGAGCAATTAGATAAGTTTATAGAGGAAGCTGCTTTTAAATATGAAGTAGGCATAAACAAACTAGTACACAAACCAGGTCGCTCGTTAAAAGAATTTATCGATTGGGATTTAATTAGCGGGGTTTTTAGGCTTGATGTTTTTAATTCTATAAAAAACCATGTAAGTAAACTCTTTAAGAACGAAAAGATTAGACAAATCCTTGAGTTTCCAGTTCTTTTCCTAGGTGCACTTCCTCAAAACACTCCTGCTCTGTATAGTTTAATGAATTATGCAGATATAAAAGGGGGGACTTGGTATCCACAAAAAGGAATGTATGAAATTGTAGATGCAATGCACAAAGTTGCAACAGAACAAGGAGTTAAATTCTTGTTTAATGAAAGTGTTTCAGAAATCATTATATCTAGTGGCATTGCTACAGGGGTAAAAACAAATAATCAAATAATACAAGCAGATATTGTTGTAGGAGCAGCAGACTATCACCACATAGAAACAAAACTTTTAGCACCTAACTATCAATCATATACAGATAAATATTGGGAAGGTAGGGTAATGGCTCCTAGCTGTTTATTGTATTATTTAGGATTGAATAAAAAATTAAAAAACGTTACACACCATAGTCTTTTCTTCGATACTTCATTCGAAGTGCATGGCAATGAAATATATACAGATAAACAATGGCCATCTAATCCATTATTTTATATGTGTATACCTTCTGTTACTGATAATACAGTTGCACCTGAAGGATGTGAAAACTTGTTTTTATTAATTCCAGTTGCATCGGGGCTTACAGGTGATGATGAACAATTAAAAGACAAATATTATGATGCAATAATTACAAGAGCAGAACAATATTTAAAACAATCTATCAAAGACAACGTTATTTTTAAACAATCTTTTTCAGTTAGTGATTTTTTAAGTGAATACAATGCATTTAAAGGCAATGCTTATGGGTTAGCAAATACACTTTTACAAACAGCTATATTAAAGCCAAGTTGCAAAAGCAAAAAGGTTGAAAACTTGTACTACACTGGCCAATTAACAGTTCCTGGGCCAGGAGTTCCTCCAAGTTTGATAAGCGGTGAGGTAGTAGCTAAAGAGATTTTGAAAACAATATTTTAAAAAATAAAAAAACATAGCTTACTATTGATGAGAGTTTTAGAAGCGAATCTTTCATTTTAACTGTAGTTTCTAGCTGTATAATTTGATTTGGGAATGACCAACATGCAACTTTTTCATAACGTCAGTGAAGCTTGTAGCAAAAATACAACTGAACAATACAGTACAAGTTTTTATTCATCTATAGGGCTTTTACATAAATCAATTCGACAGCCAATATTTAATATTTATGGCTTCGTTCGTTTCGCTGATGAAATTGTAGACACTTTCCATGATTATGATAAACAAACATTGCTTCAAGAATTTAAGATAGCCACCTATGAAGCTATAAATAGAAAGATTAGCTTAAACCCCATATTGCATAGCTTTCAGTTAACAGTAAATGCTTACAATATCGATTTGGATTTAATAGAAGCATTTCTTTATAGTATGGAACTTGATCTATGTAAAAACAAATACGATAAAGCTGGGTATGAAGAATATATATATGGTAGTGCAGAAGTAGTTGGATTAATGTGCTTATATGTATTTTGTAATGGAAATAAATACCAATTTGAACAATTAAAACCAGGAGCAAGAAGTTTAGGCTCTGCATTCCAAAAAGTAAATTTCTTAAGAGATTTAAAAGCAGATTTTGATGGGCTTGAAAGAATGTATTTCCCTAATTGCGATTTTAAAAACTTCATAAAAGAAGATAAAGACGCAATAGAAGCTGATATTCAAAAAGATTTTGATAATGCTTATCAAGCAATTTTGCAGCTGCCTCTTTCTGCCAAATTTGGGGTGTATGTGGCTTATAAATACTATCTATCCCTTTTCAAGAAGATTAAAAAAATGCAGCCTCAGAATATACTAAACCAGCGGGTGCGTATTCCAGATTATATAAAAGCAGTCATTTTAGCAAAAGCTAGTATAAGAAGCCAATTCAATCAATTCTAATTTTAGAATCTTATAATTTTATATAAATAAGATCTTATGTACAATTCTGGAAGCCAATTTTGCATTTTATAAATTAATTACCTCGAATACATTACGATTATCAATACATTTAGCCCATGGAGCAAGTAATTCTTGTAAATGAATTAGATGAGGTAATTGGGCAAATGGAAAAGATGGAGGCTCATTTAAAAGGTGAACTACATAGAGCTTTTAGTATTTTCATTTTTAATAGCAAAGGCGAAATGCTTTTACAACAAAGGGCATTAAAGAAATACCATAGCGGTGGTTTGTGGACAAACGCTTGTTGTAGTCATCCACGACCAATGGAAACTACCCTTGAAGCAGCAAATAGAAGATTAAAAGAGGAAATGGGTTTCTCAACAGACCTAACTAAAGCTTTTGATTTTATGTATAAGGTTCAGTTTTCAAATAGTTTATTTGAAAATGAATTCGACCATGTATTTGTAGGATATTATGATGGTAAAGTAGAAATAAATGTAGATGAAGTGGAAAGTTATGCGTTCAGAACTTTAGAAATAATTGATTTAAGAATTCAGCAACACCCTAATTACTTCACAGAATGGTTTTTAATAGCATATCCTAAACTGAAAGAGTGGTTGGTACTAGAGCATAAATAAAAAAATCGTAAAATACCTTCATTTCACTTTCTAATTAAGTGCTGAATGATATTTTATGATTTTCTTGAATTTATTAAAGAGAGATATTCCTTATTTTAAGTATTTGGAAATCTCTTTACTATCAGGCTCTACATTGCTTGGGAAGTAAGCAAGTAGTTTTCCATTTTCATCCAAAAGAAACTTATTGAAATTCCAGCCAATTGTTGCATCTAAAACGCCATTTTCTTCCTTTGAAGTTAGCCATTTATAGATAGGTGCAATATCATCTCCTTTTACGCTCACTTTGCTCGCCAATGGAAAACTTACACCAAAACGTGCTTTGCAAAATGAACTTATCTCGCTATCTGCCCCAGGCTCTTGTGAACCAAAATTATTTGCTGGAAACCCAACAATCACAAGATTGTCAAGGTGACTACTATAGAGCTTCTGTAAACCTTCATATTGTCTTGTATAGCCACATTTTGAAGCTACATTTACCACTAGAATTTTCTTTCCTTTAAATTTTGAAAAATCTATTACACCACCATCAATACTTTTCACTTTAAACTTGTGAATGGAAGAGTTAGTTCTAATAAATGTAAACGCGCTTAAAAAAGCAAATGCCATAATCATTAAACCATATTTCATAATTCTTATTTTACTATTTAAAATTAATTATATACAAATAATGCATTACCCTCTTTAATGTTCAGCACTATTTTCTAAAAAATTGATAACAACCAATATCCAAACTATCTAATTTATCTCTAGGAGTTCCTTCTAAATCATAATTCAATAGAGGAAGGGTTTTATTTCCTGCCGCTAAACATGGAGATCCATTTCCTAAACGAAAATTGTAATTTCTGTTTGCTGTATTTATATTAACAAACAATGGCGATTGATTGGAAATGCAATTATTGGTGGTTACACTCGAAACGTCTAAGGTAGTTTTACTTTTATACAAAACATTATTTAGTGTAACATTAAACGATTTTCCAGTTGCCTTATTCAGCGATATTTCATTATCAACTGTGCCATAATCTCCATAAACAATGCTATTATTTAAAGTGCATTTTAAATCATTACTAATATTATCTGTGTTTGTATTACTTAAAGTAAGCACAGGTTTTTTGTGTTCAACAAATGAATTTCCAAAACTTACTAATGTGCAATAATCGAAAGTATAATCACCTCCACTAGTTAATGATACATTGCTACCACTATTGCTAATCAAGCAATTTCTTGCGGCAATACTTGTATTGTTTCCACTGATAGCTATATCATAAATGTTATCAAAAATGCATTCATTCAAAGCTATTTTGGGTATGGAATTATTCGTTAATCCGTTTACAATAACTCCTTGGTAGGCATTTTTAATTATACAATAAGTCAATACATTGTTGATGCTACTTTTATTAAAATTGATTCCGGGCCAACTGCTAGGATAATATTTGTATGGATAATCCAATCTATCCCCTTGAAACACAATTCTCCCGCTATCACCTCCTCCATTTATTTTGCCAATTGCATTTAAAGTACCATTTACATTAATGGTTGAGTTGGCATGAACATAAATTTTGGTGTCACTATTGATATTTAAAACAACGCCACTATCCACCCTCATGTTTCCAAGTAACACTATAGGAAATTTGTTTGTCCAAGTAGTATCTTTATTTATTACCCAATCTTTTAAGAAAAAAGCATTTCGTCCATATGCCTCTAAATGTACGAAAGCGGTATTCCCATTGAACTCAATTTTTATACTATCTCTAATTACAAAAGGTAATTGTGTTGCAGAAGGATTGATATTAACTGTTACAAATGCATAAATACTATCATTTGCGGCAAGTTCAATATTTGAAAAGGCAGTGCCTTGAGATCCATCAAGATTTAATTTGAAATAAGAAGCGCTGCCACCCATTAGCTGAACATTGCTCAATAATAGTTTTTGGTCATTGGTATTAAATATTTTAAAAGATTGAGTAACAGAACCTACCGATGTAAGCACAGTATCAAAATGCAAAGTATCTGCACCTATTGTTAATGAGGCATCTTTACTAGAAATAAAAGTTTCTTTCTTGCAATTTGAAAAAAACAATATCAGTCCAAGTGTACATGTTAATGAAATGAATCTCATTGCGTAAAAGTAAGTGATGTCTGTTATTTGCAACTAAATTTCACTTGATTTCTTACTAACTAATGAATTTTGAAGTATCAAATCCAATTTATTTTATGTATTAATAAACCTTGTTTTTAGAGAAAATTAAAGTTGAATGTTCTTGGGGATTGGGAAAGCTATTATTTTTATCCCGTAATAAACTTTTTGCATTCATTGAAAACAATATTATCGCACACACAAATTGCCATTACAATAAAACGATTGGCGCATCAGGTGCTTGAAAATCATATTCAATTAGAAAACACTGTCTTGATTGGTTTACAACCTCGGGGCATTTTTTTAAGTGATAAGATAGTAGATGCTATGAAAGAATTGGTAGCCCCCGAGCTTATTCAATATGGCAAGCTAGATATTACTTTTTATAGAGACGATGTACGCAAAGAATTGCATTTAGCCAATAAAACAGATATTGCTTTCAGTATTGAAAATAAAAATGTAATACTTATTGATGATGTTTTATGGACTGGAAGAACTATCCGTGCAGCTTTGGATGCTTTATTAGATTTTGGCAGACCCAAAAAAGTAGAATTGTGTGTGTTGATAGACAGACGATTTAGTAGGGAATATCCTATTCAAGCAAATTATGTAGGTAGAGCTATTGATACATTTGTAAACCAAAAAGTAATGGTTTATTTGAATAGGGAAGATGCTCCACTGAGTGTTGAACTAATTGATCCATTATAAAGTGCTTAAAGAATGTTCAAAAAATTGTGCTCATTATTTTTTACTTGCTAAACATAAAACCCATCATTTTCAAAAGCCTTCCTTGTTGAAATATTGTTTCTTTTTAATTTCATTTTAATGAATCTTTCTACTAAACATTTGCTGGGCATAAAGTCGATAACGAAAGAAGATATAGAACTCATTCTTTCTACTGCCGCTAATTTTAAAGATGTATTACAAAGACCGGTAAAAAAAGTGCCTTCCCTTCGCGATGTTACAATTGTAAATCTCTTTTACGAAAACTCTACTCGCACAAGAATGAGTTTCGAACTAGCGGAAAAAAGATTGAGTGCAGATACTTTAAATTTTGCTGCAAGCAGTTCATCCGCAGCAAAGGGCGAAACATTGCTTGATACTGTTCAGAATATTTTGAGCATGAAGGTAGATATGATTGTGATGCGCCATAGTGCTAGTGGAGCGCCACACTTTCTTGCAAAACAAATAAATACTGCTATTATCAATGCAGGAGATGGAATAAATGAACACCCAACTCAAGCATTGCTAGATGCATTTTCCATGACGGAAAAGTTTGGTTCATTGAAAGGGCTAAAAGTGGCAATCATTGGAGACATTATGCATAGTAGAGTGGCATTGAGCAATATTTATTTGTTGAATAAAATGGGGGCAGAGGTAATGGTTGCAGGGCCTCCTACGCTTATTCCTAAATATATTGAAAAAGCCATGCATGTGAAAGTAACTTACGATGTAAAAAAAGCCTTGCTTTGGTGCGATGTAGCAAACGTTTTAAGAATTCAATTAGAAAGACAAAATCAGCCTTTGTTTTCTAGCTTACGAGAATACAGTTTAGCGTATGGCATCAATAAAAAACTATTGGAAAGTTTGGGAAAAGAAATCACCATAATGCATCCTGGTCCTATTAATAGAGGTGTGGAATTAGATAGTGATGTAGCAGATGGTAGTCAATCTATTATTCTAAATCAAGTAGAAAATGGTGTTGCAGTTAGAATGGCAGTACTGTATTTGTTGCGTCCATAATTAGGTATTAAGTTGTAAGCACTAAGTTTTAAGTCTTTCAATATTCTAATTAATTTTTGTAATTAATATCTATGTAGATACAACTTAAGTAATATTTCTGTAGAAGTTTTTTAAACTATGTGTCTATCTACCTATGTGTTGATTAGAAACAAAAATGTAACCCTTTATGAGAATTTGTTTATTTCCCGGAACTTTCGATCCCGTTACGCTTGGTCACGTTGATATCATCAATAGAGCATTACCTCTCTTTGATAAGATTTTTGTAGGCATTGGGATTAATTCTGCAAAAGAACCCATGTTTTCCGCAGAACAAAGAATGAGTTGGTTTAAGGAAATATATATGAATGAACCTCGTGTGGAAAGTATGATTTACGAAGGGCTAACCATTCAGTTTTGTAAGAAAATACATGCAAGCTTCATCCTCCGTGGAATAAGATATGTGAGTGATTTTGAATATGAAAAAACCATTGCCGATGCAAATAGAACGCTAGATAGAAACATAGAAACCGTCTTTCTTACTGGTGAGCCTAAATACACTTCAGTGGCATCTACCATTGTAAGGGACATTCTTAAAAATGGTGGTGATGCCTCGCCTTTTTTGCCTCAAGCAGTGATAAATACGATAATGGGGTAAATGCAAACCGGTATATTCAATTAGTACTTATCATTCTGGATTGTTTAAGTAGCAGTTGATGCATTTCTCTCTACATATATACTAGATAATTTTAAAAATAAAAAACGCCTCCAACATTTTTACTTTGTTGAAGGCGTTTTTAAAACACCGCTAGAAACAATTTATTAAGAAGTAGCAGTACCATTACTGTTGTCGCCTCCCTTACCACCTGGTCTCTTTCTTTCTGATTTCTTTTTCAAGCCCAGGCTTTGATATTCGTTGCTGTCATCACCAAACTGAGCAGCAACTTGCCTTTTAGCTCCTAAAATAAAATCATGAAACTGCCATTCACTTTCTTTGGCATTGTCTCTCGCTGCCTTGGCAGCACTTTTTGCTTGTGCTTCCACTTCTCTTTTTGTTTCCAATTCCGAACTGAGCGGAGTACCTTTTACCACCTCAAAATTTTTGTTTGTAGGGGCGTAACCATTAACTGTTTTCAAATTGGCAAACGTATTTTTATCGTTTGTCACAATTTTCTTGTCAAGTCTTTTAGACTTATCTACTGACATAAAAACCTCCTTTTTTTTAAGAAATTGATTATTCAATTTCAGGTTATTTTTATCCAATCTTGTGCCAACAGGCTGTTAATGAGTCGTTAAAACTGTCTAAAATCGTTTATACAATATGTTCTCGCCGGATTCTTGTTTCTTTTTTATTGCTTTTAAAAATCTATCTTTTTAAAAATCTGTTTTACAATCCTTACTTTTTTTTGAAATATTGTTACAATCAGATAGACGTTTATTTTCTTAGGAATTGAAAAAGAATAATTTCCATTTCAAGAAATCCATTTCAATTCGTTTTGTAAACTCGCGTAAAACTTATTTCTTATTTGGCCTTTGTATTATACAGTCATTTTACTCGACTTTGAATGCAAGTCGATTATAAAAATAGTGTAAGCTTCCATTGTCAGTAGGCATACTCCCATTGGCATTTGGTGTACTCCCCTTTGCATTTGGTGTGCTCCCATTCGCATTTGGAGTACTCCCATTTGCATTTGGTTTACTCCCATTTGCATTTGGTGTACTCCCATTGGCATTTGGTGTACTCCAATTGACATTTGGTGTACTCCCATTGGCATTTGGAGTACTCCCTTTAGCTTTTGGGGTCCTCCGATTGGCATTTTATGTAACCTCATTTGCAGCGCTCTTTAGTTTATTTGAATTTAAACTCAAAAGAAACAAAGTGTTCAATGTTATTCAAAGCAATAAACACAGGTTTTAACATAGCATACTAATTACATTTAAATGATTAAGTATAATAATCAAACAAAATAATCACGATTGCTAGATTTAAAATATTTATTATAAAAAATTGGTTTAGGTTTTTTATTGCAAATCGATATCTCGTTTGGTATTTTGGTTATTATCTTCTCTAAATTTTATGTATAGAATTTTCTATTAATTACTTTTTATGCAACAAAGCAAAAAAGTAGCTTCTAAAATATATATTCCACTAGAAGCAACCTTTTTTTCAAAAAAAAGTAACATGTAATAGTTCATTCGCATGTTATTTTAAGAAACGACTTCTTGTTGTTCATTTATTTTCTTCCGGGAATATTTTTAAGAAAAATAATTAGATACCTACACCCTTTTTAATAAGATTTAACGCAACGATAACATTCGAAATATTTCTTTAACAAATGAATTGAACAAATAGCGAAAAAAAAATATTTCAATTAAAAGGCAGCGTTTTAAAAAAATATTAATTATATTGCACACCCTTGAAAGATTTTGCAATAAACCCCACAATATTTTGCAAATTCACTAAAGGGATTTTCTAAAAATTGAACAAATTCGTTTCGTATTTCTTTGTAGTACGAATTGAACAATAACTCAAAGAAAATACAGCTCTTTTTATTCTTTTGGTAATTATTTTAATAGAACTATTGTTGAAATGCTCGTTTTAGTAAAGAAAAACTTCTTAAAAGTCAGTGATTCTTTACGGGCAGGTTGCCTATATAATAGTTTTAAGTGGAAAAATAAAAGCATATAATTTTTTTAGTGCTCATCCCTAGCATCATTAAACCCATTTTCGGGTTTTGGGAAAAAAGTTAAAAATTGTAAATAGTTAAATGGTAATTATGAGAAAATTGTACAGCGCGGTATCTACTGCAATCTTGAATGGTATTTCTGGAGTGTCTTTTTTAGGAACTAGTGCTAAAAAGAGTGCTCTCTCTGCATTATTTTGTATGGTGTGTTTAGCGGGGCTGCAAAAAGCGGATGCGCAGATTGCAGTAACTATTACCAATCGTACAAACACAACTCCAAATCTAAGTGCGACTTACACTAGTTTGGCAAACTTTGTAACAGCTTTAAACGGCGTAACCGCAGTAAGTGGTTCTGTTACTGCAACATTAGCAGCGGGTGGTTCTGAAACTGCACCTGTAAAAGGGTTCAACATTAGTACTTCTACTGCCAATGTATTCACTACTACCAATACTTTAACTATTGTAAAAGCCTCAGGTGCTGCCACTGTAATTAATGCAGGTGTGGGTACTTCCGCTGGTCCAACTGCCTCTTCAGATGGCATGTTGTATTTAAGTGGTATGGATGGAGTAACTATCGATGGATTAACTTTCACCGATGGAAACTCAGCAAGTGCCACTGTAGCTATGGAATTTGGTATTGCATTTTTCAAAAGAGCCGCTGGTGATGGATGTAATGGGAATACCATACAGAATTGTATATTTAATATGCAACGTATTAACAACACTGCTGGCACTACTCCAATGTTTGATGGTTCATGGGCTATTGAAGTTTTAAATTCTACTCCTGCTGCTGCAATAACTTCTTTGACTCCAACAAATGGAGGTACATTAGCAACAAATGGTACTAACTCTAGTAATAAATTCTATTCAAATACTCTAAATGGTGGTAATGGCGGTATTGGCTTTGGTGGCTATGCGGCAGTTACTGGCGTGGGGCCAACTCCAACTGCTACTACTTTCTTGGGTGATTTAGGAAATGATGTAGGCGGTACAGGTGCATCTGGTGCCACTACAGGTAACACTATATTAAATTTTGGCGGTGGGGCTGCTACTAGTCCTGCTGCAGGTATTCGTGCTAATAACGAATGGAGCTTAAATGTTGGTAACAATACTGTTAATAATAATAATGGCTCTGGTGTAAACCATGCTACAACCCTAAGGGGTATTTATTTGCAAGCAGGTACGAGTGCTAATGTTACTTGTACTTATAATACTGTTAGTATCAAAGGAGGGGCTACCACTTCTACCGTTACAGCTATTGATAATGCTATTGGTGGAACTGCAGCGGCAAACACAATTAATATAAACAATAATATAATATCTAATTGTACTTATTCAACCTCTACAACTGGTGCATTTACTTGTATTAGTAATACTGCTTCAGCTGCTATTTTAAATGTTAATAACAACACAATTCAAACCAACACACTTACTGGAGCAGCAACTACTGCAGTATTTACCGGAATTGTAAACACTGGTTCAACTGGGTTAACGGTTAATATTGGTACCAATAATATCTCGAGTATAACATTAGGTGGTACTGGAGTGCATGTTATGATTAGTGTAGGTGCACCGGGAGGAACAGCGAATGTTACCAGCAATACTATTCAAACAATATCAATTTCTGCACTTACAGGTACAACAAGAGGCATTATTGGTACAACACCTGTTGGTTTATTTTCTGTAACAAGTAATACGATTGATGGTATTAGTTATACAGCTGCCACATCTACCGGTAGCATAACTGGTATCTATAATTTGACTTCGGCTACTCTTGAAAATTTCAATAGCAATACCATTAGAAATTTTTCTACTCCTACAACTGGTACTTTAAATGGTATTCAAAATAATACTACTGCTGGAACTTTTCAGTGTAAAAATAACCAGATATACAACTTCACTACAACATCGGGTGGTGCTGGCGGATTTACTGCAAATGGTATAACTTGGACAAATGCGAATGTTGATATAAGTGGTAATTTAATTTACTCAATTAATAGCACGGGGTCAACTGGAGGATCTGCGGGCGCAATAAATGGAATTACATTTTCTGGTGCTGCTACCGTTTATAACAATGCCATTTATGACATTTCTTCGAATAGCACAAATGTAACTATTACTGGTATTACGGTTGGTGCTTCAGCTACTGTTTATAATAATTTAATTGGTGATTTAAAATCTCCTTACTCAACTGGGAATGTATCTATATCAGGTATCCTTGTTTCAAGTGGTACTACCAATAATATTTACCATAATACTGTAAATATTGCAGCAACAACAACTAGTGCTACTACATTCGGTACAAGTGCAATTTATTTTAGTAGCGCAACACCCGTGAATAATGTAAGGAACAATATTTTTGTAAATACTTCATCTGCTGGACCAACTGGGGGTATAACTGCAGCAATTCGTTATACTTCAGCACCTACTTCTACTAACTTCCCAGCAGCAAACAATAATAATCTGTATTATGCAGGAACACCAGCTGCCAATAAATTAATCTATACAGAAGGAGGTGCGGCAACAGCTACCAATGGTCAGCAAACAATAGCCGCTTATCAAACTTATATTAATACTACATTACCTGTAACAGGAAGGGAGGGGCTTTCAATCTCACTTGCACCAACCTGGCAATCAACAACAGGCTCTAACCCAATTACCAACTTTTTAAAATACAGTACAAGTGTGGCCTCTCAAATAGAACAAGGGGGTGGAACGGGTACTGGAATTACAACTGATTTTACAGGAACAACCACTCGTTGCCCTAATGGTACTTGCCCTGGAGGAACTTCTTCTCCAGATTTAGGTGCTTGGGAACTAGCAGGTGTTACACCTGCACCAACAAACGCAGGATTAACCGTTCCTTCCGGTACTTGTACGGCTAGTACAGGTACAGTAATTTCTGTTACACCAACTACTCCAGCTGGTTCAATTACTGGTGTAACTATTAGTTATAACAACGGCTCTGCTGCTGGACCATTTGCCATGACAAACTCTGGCGGAACATATAGCTATACTATACCTGCGGCTTCTTCTGGTGGAACAACGGTAACATGGAGTGTAACTAGTTCAAATTCAATTGGACTTAATACAACAACAGCTGGTACAAGTTATGTTTACCTGCCAGCTACGGGTATAACTGCAACTGCAAGTGCTTCTGTAAATCCAGTATGTTCAGGTACTTCTACTAGTTTGAGTGTGGCACTTACTAAAAGTGGTTCTGCAAAAGTTGGTAGTGGTAGCTCATTTAGTAGCGGTTCAAGTGTTACAGGTAGTGCCTATCCTACTTATTATGGAAACGGAAGGCAGCAATATATTATCTTAGGAAGTGAGTTAACAGCCGCTGGTTTTTCTGCTGGTAACCTTACTTCACTATCATACAATGTGGGTGCTTTGGGTAGTCCTACTTCATTAAGTGGTTACACAATTAAGTTAGCTACTACTTCTGCAACATCTTTCAGTGCTGCTACTTTCTTATCACCAACCTTTCAAACTGTATATGGGCCAACAACTTATACGCCTACAATTGGTACTAACGCTCATAGTTTTTCATCAGGGTTTTCTTGGGATGGTAATTCTAATATTGTTGTAGAAATTTGTTTTGGTGCAGGTATTAGCGGTACTACAAGTGCTACAATGGAATATACCACTACAGGTTTCACTTCATGTACATATTATTACAATGATGTTACTGCAGGTTGTGGGCAATCAGCCATTTCAACAACTTCTTTAAGACCTAATATTACTTTTACTGGCAATCTTGCGCCTACTGCTACTGCTTATTCTTGGTCAGATGGTTCAAGTGTTGTGGGTACTACTAATCCATTAGTTGTAGCTCCAACATCTAATAAAACTTATACCCCAACAGCTACCGTTTCAGGTTGTAGTTTATCTGCCACTGGTGTATTAATAACAGTTAATGCAGCAACTACATCTCCAACAAATGCATCAACTACACCTCAGTGTGGTTTACCAACATTTACTATAACAACTGGTGTAAGCAGTCCTACTATTAAATGGTATGCAGCTGCAACTGGTGGTTCTGCAATTGCAGGTGCTACTTCTTTAACTTATACACCTAGTACTTTTACTGGTTCGGGTGCTACCAATACTTATTGGGCAACGGTAACAGACGCTACAGGTTGTGAAAGTCAAAGAGTAGCTTGTGCTGTAGTTGTAAATGACGCAACTACCCTATCTATTACACCTACAGGTGCTCAAAATACCTGTGTTGGTTCCATTACTGCAATTAGTGTTTCTTCTTCAACTAGTAACTACAGTAGTTATGTCTGGGGTCCGAGTACTAATTTATATACCGATGCAGGTGCTACTACTGCTTACAACGGTGTAGCAAATAATTATACCACTATCTATTATAAAAGGTCAACTTCTACAAGTTCCGCTGAAACAATTACATTAACAGCTACTGGTGGTGGATGTTCAAATAATGCCTCTGCAATCTTTACGGTTAATGCAAATCCTTCAATAACAAGTGTTAACGCAACTCCATCTAGTGTTTGCTCGGGTTCAACAGTTACATTGGCTGGATCAATATTTACTCCAACAACATTTAATGTTGGAAGAACAGCGCCAACAATCGTATCTACTACAACTCCTTCTAGTTGGGGTCTTGTATTTGATGCAACAACTGCATTTACCTTAAACTCTGTTGATGTTTATGTAGGGAATACATCTGCAGGAACTTTTGTTATACAATTACAAAATAGTGCAGGTACAGTTTTACAAACATCAAGCACATTCAATGCCCCTGCCGGAACTGGTGTAATTGGAACCTCTACTCCATACACAGCATCTTTGGGTTGGAGTATTCCAGTAGGCACTAGTTATCGTTTATTAGTAACATCTGGTACAGCATCCCTTATTAGGGAATCATCTGGAGCTACATTTCCTTATGCAATAGGTTCTGTCGGAAGCATTACTAGCGGCTATATTTCAGGTACTAGTACTACTTATTATTTCTTATATAATTGGAGTGTAACTGCTGGAACAAATACTACTGCTAATTATGCATGGACTTGGTCTTCTACTTTATCAGGACCTGCAATAGCAAGTGGCTCTTCTTCTTCGCAAGTTGTTACAAATAACACTGCTTCAGCAGTAACAGGTAGATATACAGCGACTGCTACATTAAATGGTTGTTCTGGTACATTACAATCTTCTCTAATAACTGTCAATCCAATTCCTTCTGCACCTAGTGCAGGTGACCCATCAGTACAATGTGGTGCTGGGGTGCCTACTGTTGCTGTAATATCTAATACCTCAAATTCACCTAAGTCGTTTGTATGGTATGCAGCATCTTCGGGTGGCACAGCATTGCAAACTGCTTCGTCTGCAACTTATTCAACTTCTATAAATACAAGTACAGATTTCTATGTAACGGAAAGTGTAAGTGGTTGTGAAAGTACACCAAGAACGAAAGTAATTACTACTGTAAATACTCCAACAGCAGTTACTATTTCTCCTACAGGTGCTCAAAACACTTGCGTGGGTACTATTATACCTATTAGTGTTACTTCTACATTAGGTAACTATAGTAGTTATGTATGGAGCCCCAATACCAATTTATATACAAATGCAGGGGCTACTACTGCCTATAATGGCACATCGTCTCTAAGCACCATTTACTATAAACGTTCAACTGCAACTTCTACAGCTGAAACTATTACACTTACAGCAACTGGTGGCGGTTGCACAGCTACAGCATCTGCTGAATTTACGGTAAACCCAAATCCTGTAGTAACAAGCGTTTCAGCAACACCTTCTGCAGTATGTAGTGGAGGTAGTGTATCATTAACTGGTGCTATTTCTACTACAGCTACATTTAATGGTGCGAGAACAGCCCCTGCTGGTACAAGTACTTACTCATTAAGTGGTGGGGTTGTGTTTGATGCTACTTCTGCATTTACGTTAAATTCTGTAGATGTATACAACAATGGTGCAGCAGGTAGTTTAATTATTCAATTACAAAATAGCGCTGGAACAGTATTACAAACTTCCTCTACTTTCTCAGTTCCATTAGGTACTGGGGTTACACCTTATACTGCAAGCTTGGGTTGGTCAATTCCAATAGGAACCGGTTACAATTTATTAGTAACTACAAATACGGGTTCTCTTGTAAGAGAATCCAGTCTTGGTGGTTTTCCTTATGCATTAGGTTCGGTGGGTAGTATTACTAGTGGATACTTGTCAGCACCTGGTTCAGCAACATATTATTTCCTATACAATTGGAATATTACTGGTGCAACAAACACAACTGCTAATCATACTTGGTCTTGGTCTTCAACGTTCACAGGCCCTGCTATTGCAAGCGGTTCGTCATCTTCCCAAGTGCTCACCAATGCTACTTCTTCACCAATTACAGGTACTTACACAGCAACAGCTACATTAAATGGTTGTTCTGGTACACTGACTAGTTCTGTTGTTACATTAAATCCACTTCCTACTGCACCAACAGCAACTAACAGTTCACAATGTGGTTCTGCGATCCCAACAGCAAGTGTAACTTCTACCACGGGTGCAACTACACCTAAATTCACGTGGTATTCTGCTGCTACAGGAGGTACAGCATTGCAAACAAATTCTGCTTCAACAACTTATATTTCCTCCATTAGTGCAACCACCACTTTCTATGTTTCAGAAGTGAGTGCAGCCGGCTGTGAAAGTACAAGAACACCAGTGACCGTTACGGTTACTACGCCAGATGTTTTAACCGCAAAAGCAAACGGCAGTATTACACCTGCGTCTGTTTGTTTAACAAATGCTATTGCACTTACATCTCCCAAAACAGGTTCTGCAAACACTTATGCTTATACTTGGACTGCAAGCCCACAAGTGGGTAGCGGCATTCCAGCAGGAGGAACTACTGGTTCATCAATATCAGTTACGCCTACTGTTGCAGGTACTTATATCTATACTATTACCGGTGTTGATGCACCTTGTACTGCAACAAGTACGGTTTCAGTATCAGTGATTAATCCAACTGCGGGTAGCACTGCAACTGTATCTGCTTCAGTGAATCCTGTTTGTGTAGGCAGTTCAACTAGTTTGACTGCAAACCTTATTAAAAGTGGTACAGCAACATTGGGTGCTGGTGCAGCAACTGCAACTACCTATGATGGTATCTTCTATCATTTATATGGTGGTACGAAAAGCCAGTTTATTGTGCCTGCTTCTGAACTTACTACTTTGGGAGTTAATGCAGGAAACATCTCGTCATTAGGGATCAATATTGCAGCTGCTGGTATAACTTATGGAGGGTTTACATTGAGTATAGGAAGTACTTCCTCTATTTCTGATTTAAGTGGTGGACTTTATACGGGAACACTCTCAACTGTATATGATGCTTCGGTTACTCCTACAGCTGGAATAAACACTTTTACATTTTCTTCTCCTTTTTATTGGAATGGAACAGATAATATAGTGTTACAATTCTCTTGGAGTAACAATAATTCTGGAAGCACAAGTGCTTTTGCAAAAGTTGATGCCACTTCTTATGTTGCATGTGCATATTATAGAGCAGATACTCAAACACCTGCTGTTATCTTAGCAGGCACACCAGCTACTGGAACAACATCAAAACGCCCTCAATTTATTTTTGCCGCAAACACAGCACCAGCACCTTCTTCTTATTCATGGTCTGATGGATCTAGTGTGGTGGGAACAACTAACCCATTAGTTGTAAGTCCAACTGGCAGTAAAACGTACACTGCTACTTTAAATGTAAGCGGATGTTCAATTACAACTTCAGGTTTAACCCTCACAACAGTTCCTGTCCCTGTAAAAGCAACTGTTACAACACCTGTTGCAATTTGTGGAGCAACATCTAAAAACATCACGATTAACAATGCCGGATCTTTAACTGGAAGTGATGTTGTGAATTGGTATGATGCATCCACAGGTGGAAATCTATTATATACTGGTATTCCATACCCTTCACCAATAATTACTGCTAACAACACTTATTATGTAGAAGTGAATAATGGTAGCTGTTCCAATACCGGTGGTAGAACTGCTGTAGTGTTGAATTATACAACACCGCCAGTTCTTACTGTAAATTCAAGTACTGCTTTGTGTGGTGTAGGAACAAGTATAGATGCTTTAGGAATAACAAGTACTGCAAGCAATTATACAAGTTATGTATGGTCACCAGTTACCGATTTATATACAAATGCTGGTGCAACTACTTCTTATACAGGTGTGGGTACCACTACGGGAGTTGCTTACTCTAAACTGTCATCAGCTGGAACGCTTACTTACACTTTAACTGCTTCAAACTCAACAACGGGATGTACTGCTTTAGCTACAACTAGAAATGTAACTGTAAATGCAACCCCTACAATATCTGTTTTGGCAAATCCTACGGATATATTAACTGGTAGTACATCTTCACTTACTGCAACAGTAAGTACTGGTAGTATAGTTTGGACCATACCTCCAAGTGTTACAAGTTTGTCAACAGCATCTCCTTACACTACTGCTGCGCTTTCTGCTAGTACAACATACAAAGCAACTGTAACATCTGCTGCTGGTTGTACTAATAATGCATCAGTTACAGTAAATGTAGTTGGTTGTGCGCCGCCTGTTATTGGAACACCTACTGTTTCTTCTAATAGTGCTGCTTCTATACCTTTCACAGGAAATGCAGCTTCAACTAGTTTCTTGTATCAATACAGAGCTCAAGGCACATCTTCATGGACTCAAGGTACTGCTTCTGCATCTCCTATAAGTCTCACAGGTCTTTCTGGTGGTTACACTTATGAAATACAAATGGCAAGCGGTTGTGCAGGTCCAAGTACAAGTACATATTCTGCAAGTACTACATTTACAATGAATGTGCAGCCTTTGAATACTTATGTAATAGCCAAAAATTCTAATGTAAGCTATTCGTCTATTGCTCAAACAGGAAGTCCATTTACAGGTTGGGCAATTAGTGGTACGTACCCTACTGATGAGAATTTATCTGGTGCATTGTCATTGCCGAGTGGTTTTAATTTTAGATATCAAGGTACATTGGTATCTTCTTTAAGAGCTCACGTAAATGGTTATGTTGTATTAGATGAAGGATACACTAATCAAACTGGTATTTCTTCTACGGCTATTGGAACTCACCCAAGATGTATTGCAGCTTTTGCATCAGACCTTGTTACTGCGGGTAATCCAGGATCAGGTAATTCAGGTAACTCATCTATAATACTAAATTCATTAAACAGCTCTATCTTGTATCAAATTAGTGGTACTACTGGAAGTAGAGTATTAACAGTTGAGTGGATAGCTATGGAAAAATTTGTAAACCCTGGACCGAATTTGAATTTCCAAATAAAATTATACGAAGGAACAAATAAAATTGAAATAGTGTACGGTGATATGTGGTCGTATAATGGTAGCCAAAGTACTGCTTGGACTTATAGATTAGGTATTTCTGATTATTCAACTGGAACCACTTATCTGAATCAACAAGCATCACAGGTTTTAAATTTTGCGCAATCAGCATCTGTATCAAATGTTTGGGTGCCTAAAGCTTACAATAGTTATTCATTTACTCCAGGAACGAGTGTACAAACTTATACCGCATCCGCATTAACTGTAACTAATGATGAACCTTCAACTGCAACTGATATTCTAACTGTGTTGAATTCAACTTCAACATTATCATCGTTGCCAGTTGGGGAATCAACAGATTATAATGCTTCACTAACTTTAAATGGCTATACAAATAATAATGGTATAACCAATGTATCTACCAATCCAGCTAAGTCAGATGTTTGGTATAAAATAACTGCGGCATCCACGACCGATTCGATTTTTGTAAGATTATTGGGTTCAAGTAATGTAACTGGTAAGGTAGAGTTGAGGGATGGTACCACCTATGCATTGTTAAATGGTGCCACAGCTACAATGAGTGGTGCTGGATTAACTTGTGTAGCAGGTTGTTTACCAACATCTGCGGGGCAAGTTATTTTGGTGAGGGTAATTAATACAGGAACTGCTGCTACAACTGATAATATCATTATAAGTGCTTGGACAAAAGCAGTTCCTTTGACAAATGATGATTGTAGTGGAGCAACAACGCTTACAATAGGTTCAACACTCATTAGTGGAAGCACTTCTAATGCAACTGTTTCAGCAAATGTTCCTGCCAATTGTGGTGGTAGTACATCTGCGGGTGATGTATGGTATAAATTTACTGCTACAAGTACATTTACAACTGTTTCAGTTGTTCCTGGTGCTGGTTTCAACCTAGGTATTGAGATTTGGAATGGTGGTGCAAGTGGTGGATCTTGTATTACTACTTCTACTGCTACATCTAATAGAACATGTATAACTCCAATTGGTGCAGGTCAAACTAGATCTCAAGACTTGACTACTGTTGTTGGGAATACCTATTACATTAGAATTTATAGTGGCGCATCTGGAGGTGTTACACCGGGTACAGGGTTCTCAATCACCGTTAGCAATCCATTACCTAATTGTGCAACTGGTTTAGTAAGTTTGGGTACTTCAAGAAGTGTGATATCTACTACACCTCTCACTTGGACTGCTTCAACAAATGCAACTTCTTATACAGTTGTTTTAGCAGATAACTCTTCTTACACCACTCCAATTGTAAATACCACTGTAGCTTCAACTACTTATACTGTTCCTGCTAGTACATTCTTAACAAGTACTACATACTATTGGAGAGTAACTGCAAATGGTATTAACGGATCAGCAAGTGGTTGTACCTCAAACACGGCTCAGTTCTCTACATTAGGTAGTACACCATCTTGTGTTAGTATCAATTCACCTGCTAACTTATCATCTTCAACAACTGCATCAAGTGGTGTTACCTTAAGTTGGTCAGCGGGTTCTGGTAGCCCAACAAGTTACGATGTATACTTTGGTACAGATCAAGCTTTGGTAACTGCTAATAGTTCTACAGTAAGAATAGCACAGGGAGTTGGCATTACATCTATCAATACACTTACTAATGGTATTACATTATTAGACGGTACTACTTATTATTGGAAGGTAAATGCGATAAATGCTAACGGAATAAATACAGGTTGTTCAGCTAATAGTTTCTCTACAAGGAGTGATTTAACTGTAAGTTCTACACAATCAATCAGCGGTTCTTATAACGATGTAACAATTACTGGAACTGGTATAGCTACTTTATCAGGAACGCTAGATGTATCAGGTGTATTAACTGTTGCAAATGGAGCTACATTAATTTTAGGTAACAATATTATCACAGGTACTACTACTAATATACAAAGTGGTGCTAATATTAAAGTTGGTTCAACACTTGGTATAGCTGCCGCTGGCTCAAGTATTGGTAATATACAAACAACTACAAGAACTATTGCGAGTGGCGTAAACTTTACGTTTAATGGTACATCAGGAGCCCAGATAACAGGTTCTGGTTTACCTTCAAGTATAAAAAACCTGACTATTAGCAATAGTAATGGTGTAACTGTTAATTCTGGTTCTTCTTCGCAATTGAATGTTACAGGAATGCTTACAGTATCATCTGGTAACTTTAATTCAAATGGTTTATTAACACTAAAATCAACTTCAATAATTAATTCTGCTATAGTAGCTCCTGTGTCTGGTTCAATTACTGGAAATATTATAGTGGAGCGTTATATCCCTTTAGGCTACAGAGGTTATAGAGATATAGCACCAGCAGTAGCTAATGCAGGAAGCATGTTTACTAACTGGCAAGAAGCAGGAGCATCAACAAGTGGAACAGGTATCTTCATTACTGGTGAGGTAGGA
>Ga0114959_10000481_pt1 | contig 37667 bp, 33 predicted proteins | sample C_130625_EF_Meta_FD_87317 | JGI IMG/M metagenome (GOLD analysis project Ga0114959, IMG submission 87317) | Freshwater microbial communities from Lake Croche, Canada to study carbon cycling - C_130625_EF_MetaG | ecosystem: Environmental > Aquatic > Freshwater > Lake | place: Lake Croche, Canada... | reverse complement strand
CAATGTCCTGTGTGTGAACACAATTCTACTTTGTGGAATTCAGGCATTGAAGCTAACAAAGAAATTGTACGCAAACAAAAGCGTAAATTGAATTATGTTGCTAACGTATACATTGTCAGCGATCCAAAACATCCTGAAAATGAAGGCAAAGTAATGTTGTTCAAATTTGGTAAGAAAATCTTTGATAAGATTACAGAAGCAATGAATCCTCAGTTCGCTGATGAACAAGCAATCAATCCATTTGATTTGTGGAAAGGTGCTAACTTCAAGTTGAAGATTCGTAAAGTTGAGGGTTACCAAAACTATGACAAGTCCGAATTTGAATCTCCATCAGCATTGTTGGATGACGATGATGAACTTGAAAAGGTTTGGAAATCAGAACACGCTTTATCAGAGTTGGTTGCTGATAAAGAATTCAAGACCTATGATGCGTTGAAAGACCGTCTGGAAAAGGTCCTAGGCTTGAATGGTGAGAAACCTGTTACTAAGACTACAGTTGAACAGATGAAATCTGCACCTAAGAAACCTGTGGCTGAACCTGAAATGGAAATGGCCGATGAAGATGACATGGCATATTTTGCCAAGTTGGCACAAGATTAAACAAAAGTTCCTTTCTCAGAACTTTGTTTAGACCCCGCCTAGTGCGGGGTTTTTTATACGACCCTAATGGAATTATACAACATTCTGTTATAAGTGGAATCTTGATTCCTTGAAAGTGGCATAGGAATACTTTGACTTGATGCAACTTTGGTACTTGCCGAATTAATTTTCTCTTGTGCTGCTTTATTCTTTTGAATTGAAGAAGTACTGTCAATTAATTTTAAATCTATATTATCCTGTATCAAATCATTTAGAGAACTTTGTTTACCGGCCGCAGGCATAGGTTTAGGTACTGTTCTATTCCATTCATTATAACCAGGAATTTTTTTGTCAAATTCCCAAGGTCCAAGTGGATTATCTGCAATCACCTTAGACATTTTTTGATACATCTTCGCATCTTCTGTATTTGCTGTTGCGTCTGGTTGTTGGTACCATTTCCAAAAGTTAGCAGGAATATCTTGTACAGTTGTTAGAGTTTCTTTATCTGTTTTACTTAATGGAGTAACTACTTTTGCTGGTATTGCTGGTTTTACCCAAGTAGGAAGTCCTTTTATATCAATTTTCTCATCAGCATAATCTTGTGCGGCCTGCAATTGTTGAGGTGTTGCTGATTTAACATCAATATTATTTTTTTTCAAATACTCCAATTTCCTACTTTGTGTATCAGCTTCAATTTCTTGTAAAGCATTAATAGCCTTTTGTCTTTTTAATTGATCCGTTTCTGTTTTGGCGGCAAATTCAAATGATTCTTTTGTTTTTTTTCTTATTTCAGCTGGATTTACCATTATATTACCTATAGTCATTGGATCGGTATACACTCCAGCATCCAGCGCATCACCAGTTCGAGCAGCTTTATCAAGATTTTTCTTATTTCTATTTTCCAAATGTTTTCGTAATGATGTAACATCGCCACGTTCAATTGCTTCTTTTTCAGCAACATCCATAGCATCATCTACTTTTTTAGATACCCATTTGTCGAATTCAAACAACGCCAGACCAGCAAGAAACAATATTGTCGGCGTTCTTACTACTCGTAGTAACCAAGCAACATTTTGAATTAGTTTAGCAATATTGTTTATACTACCTAACATTTTAGAAATATTTTTTACAGATTCTATAACATCTCTTATCTTTGCTTCCATGCCTTCAATCAATTTTTTGATAGAATCCATCAATCCATTTAAAAATCCATTATCTTCTTTTGGTTTTTCAATAGTGGCTGTAGGTACTTCAGTAGTTCTTGCACCTAATGCTTTTAATAAATCTTTGTGTCTTTTTTCTTCATGTAATTTATTACTTTCTTTTAGATTATTTTCTTTTTCATACATCAATAAATCATCTTCACGGCTTTTTTTCATAAAAGTAAGCATCTGATTCAGTACTGTTTTCATTCCACTGGTATCTTCATCACCATCATCTGTTCTATCTTTAACCAGTTTTTGTTTACCACGACCAATTGGTTTTGCACGACCAGCAAAATATTCAATATCTTTTTGTGAACGACCAAAGAGTTTGCCATACAAAGCAGGACCTAAACGAGAACCAAATGTCAAAAACTTAATAATATTAAGTGGATCAAATTTTTCTTTGATTCCTTTCATTCTGGCTTGTGTTTTCAGACTTATAGCACCTGTGATAGAAGATCCTAAACCTTTACCACGAATCAATTCATCAGCAATCACATCTTTAAGTGATTGAGACCTTACACTTCTGGCTTGTTGGTAGTTTAACTTATTATCCATTTTTAGTTCTCTTATTCATTATAGATATACGGACTGTATATTCCTTCTTCTAGAGGTACCTTTAATTTATTAGTAATTTCTTCCATTTTCAATATCAATAAAGGCACTTCATTACCAGTTTCTTTTTTTATTTCCGTTGACTCTTGCACAATTGTACTAATATTTGTGGTATTATTTACAGATTCTAATAATTTTTCCTGAATTTTTCTTTGATTTTCTTCATATTCTCTTTGTTGTGCATCTAAAATTTCATGTCTTTTTGCAATTCTTTCTTCCGAAACTCTTTCATATTCAGCCCAACTTTTAAAACCATAAACTTCTGCAAGTTTTTGTTTTTGTCTTTCTACATATAATTTTTCCTGTTCTGTGTATAAGATGTTGTCATTTTCATACAGAGAAGTCATGGATTTCCACAATTGTGGTTTCGATACAACGGGTGGTTGTTTGGTATCTAAACCCATATCTACAAAATTTTCAAAATCTTTTTCGTATTTTAACCTTTGTTTTTCAAGTTCATCATCTGTTGATGTATTTTTATTTTCTTGAACTACAATTGTTTTGTCTTGTTTTGCATCCTGTTCTGGTGTATGATGAGTTGGTAAAGCGGGTGGTTTTATTGTAATATTGGAACTGGTTGCACCTTTACTTTCAATTTTAAGAGAAAGATTTTTTCTATTAATCATTCTTCTAATTAAAGCATCTTTGCGGTCTGGATATTGTGCTAAGTATTTTGGAAATTGTTCTTCTACATTAGCTACATCATATTCAGTCATTTTATCTATAAATTCTTCTGGTGTTTTTGCTTCATTGGCTTTGGATTTTTTAATTGCTTTTTCGGAACCAGCTGTACCAACTTGGTTTCCTCTGTCTGCCATAAAAGCACGAACTCTTTCATCAGAAGATATTTTAGGATCCACACCTGAAGATTCTAGTAATCTTGTTGCTGGATTAAAAACATGAGTTTGATACCATTTCTCTTGAGCATCAAGCAATTCTTCAGATGGAATTTTATTCCATTGTTCTATAAAATTTGGATTTTTTCCGCCTTGGCCAGGATCAGGAAGTTTAAATTGTGGATTATCTTTGATAAATGAATCTAAACTTGAATTATCTTTGCCTTCTGTTCTTATTGATGATAGACTAATGACACCATAAGATAGAGAATTATCTCTATCTTTTACTGATTTATGAGCTTTCTTTAAAGCTTCTTCACGGCTTTTAGCGCCTTGTTCCATTTTCATAGTATTCGCAAAAGCAGATGTTGGTGCAGTCATTAACGCACCAGTACCAATGACAGCAGCAGTGCCTAAAGTTATAGTACCAAGGTCACCAAGAGAAAAGCCGGCAGATTCAGAAATTTTTGTTGCTTTAACTTTCTTTTTGGTTTTAATTTTCCTTTTAGGTTTAAATTTAGTTTTCTTAAATTTTTTACCAGTTAAAGCGGATATTATTTCTTTATTTCTTTGGTCTTTTTCATGTTGTTCTTGTTCCGAATTATTAATAGCAATTTCACGGCGAAGTTTTTTATCCTCATCCATAATTTTCATCATCTTGTAGATTTCACCAAGACATTCCGTATTTGATAGTTTTTTACCTTCATCAATGTGTTTGGTCGAACCAAACTTTTTATGTAAAAAATCAACAGTTTTAATTACGGATTTTTTGGCACCGCCGAGTAAAGACTTGCCAACACCACCAAAGGATAATTTTTTAACGGTATCTTTTGTCTCTACTGCTGGTTCTGCCATTTTATTTCTTTATTCTCTCTTTTATTCTTTGGTTTTCCTGCTCAATATATTGGACTAACATCGCAATGTATATGTCCCTTTCCCATGGCATCATATTGTCCAATTCAGTCAAACTATACTTATGATGTTGCATCAACGAGAAATTTGTTTTATAATGATTTCTCAAATTGTCATGGCGAAAGGTTATACGAAAAAACTTTCAAGTCCTTCTAATTTAAATGAATGGTGAAAACCACATTTACTACAAGTCATTTCAATTTTCTCTTTCATCTTTGGTAGATTGTTAAAAAAATTCTCAATCTTTTCAAACTGTGTTTGATTTAAATTTTCAACAAATTCTATCAACTCTGAAATTGGTGTTTCATTTGCATAATAAAATTGTTCGCCATCATAAATGTATTCAATACTACGGGCCAACATATTGAATGTAAGTTCCGTTTCATTGATAATATTGACAGAATCTTTAATGATACCAAATTCTGGATATTTCATTTTGATAGAAAGTTTATCGGTCAGTTGAATTTCTGGTGATATTGTATTATCCATACCTACTTTAATATTCAACAAATTAATGTTATGTTCCATAATGTTGTTACATTCTTGGCCATCGACCTCATTATTGCAACGATACTTTGATTCGACTACTTCACCAACAGATTTAGCTCTCAGGTTAATAAAGTAATATTCAATATCAATAATTGGCAATTTGTCAATATCAATATCTTCTGTCAAAGTACAATTATGAAGAATGTCTCTAATGGAATCATGTACAGAACTAGATTCGCTAGATTCCATGGCCATCAATAAGTTTCTTTGTTCTTTAACTAGAAATGGACGATATCTGATTTTCTTTTTAGAAAGTGGTAATTCAATTTCATATGTTGGCACATCAATTTTTGGTAAAGCCATAATAACTCCTTAAAAATAATATTAATACACTTGTTCCCAATAGGTATAAGCAAAAGTCACAGTTAATTTGTGATAACCATCCGAACTCCAGTCCAAATCCATTTGATTCATTGATATTGGATAAGCATTAATCAAATTCACACCATATGTAAATTTATTTGCTAGACTATATTGATAAATTTTTATATCTGAGACATAATCTGATTTATATTTAAAATTGTTTGTTGTTCTTGAATTGATATAAGTCAACCACATATCAAACGTAGTCTTTACACCCATAGTATCATCAACAATAAATGTCAAATCAATATCAGTATATGTAACAAGATTAGGAAATTTTTCTATCGGACCATATGTTTTCTGTTCTACCGTGTCAAAGGTTTTACCTGGTAATTGCGCCACTTCACAACGATATCTCATTCCATCTTTATAATTTGATGGTATTCCAGTACTACCAAGCAATGCATCGGGTAAATTCAAAAGTACATCAAAACGATTTGGTCTGGCCAAATCAGTTGTGAAACTGTGTATGAAATTTTGTAAACCTGCCATTTATGAATTCCTTATTTCTTCTACGGATTCTTTCCAAACTTGAGATACTGGTGCTTTTTTGAATTGTTGAACTGGTAAATACATTGCAATATCCCATTCTTCTGGTTCAACGGCAAGTATTCTAGACCTTATATGTGAGTATAAGTATCGTTTGAGGCACGGCCTAAACTCTTTATATTTTCTGGAGGCGTCTAGGATTTCATATGATATACGCAGACGCATAATTTCATTATCATCGTTCAGGACTGCACGTGGCATCAACTTTCGCATAAAATACACTCTATACCGCATTGGTAGGTAATGTAGGTTTAATCCTAGGAAACCATCAGAATAAGATTCAAGTGGTATCACCAGAGGGAATCTATCATAATAATCCAGTTGGTTTTTGCCTTTTGGATCATATACAAAGAAATACATACTGCCAATTCTGAATCTTTTGGTAACATTTGGTTGTGGTTTGAGACCCCTTGGTACAAACCTGTTCTTTTCTCTGGTTATTGCAACAGAAATTGCTCTTGGATTTTTAAGTGTTGCAACTTTTTGAGTCAACCATTTCAATGACTCACGGCTCATTGTCTGCAATTCTGCGGCAGACTTCTGTTCAGCAAGAGTAGTAAGGAGTGAGGGTTTTTTATCCATGCCTTATTTAGTTACAGGCCTAGATGGTCCTCAGTGATAAGCTTAAATTCCCAATTACGGTCTAAACAGTATTCAGTTGCAGCCTTCCATTTGGCTTGATTGACACCCCATGTGGTAACTTCGGTGATATACCTTTTGGTAACTCGTCTTTGTATAATTGGTTCTTGTGTTTGTTTCTTTGGTTTGACTTCCAACATCATGGTTTTCAATGTACCATTCTTATCCTTGACCTTGACCACGAAATCAGGAAAGTATCGGTGCCATCTTCCATCAACAGGAGAAATATATGGTACGACAACTTCCTCTGACGACCAAGACACAATACTTGGATTTTTGTCGAGCCAAGTCATCACTCTTGCTTCCCAACTTGAGCGATATATGATGTTTTTGTAGTCCCCAATGTATTTTTGAGGGTTTGAAGGTTTAAATTGTCCTGAATATGCCATAAATAATATATATACATCTTTTTAGAATATAGGAAAAAAATGGCTATAGGCGATCCAGTAATACAACAAAATGCGACTACATCAGGAGAATCAGGTGAAAATCTTGATAATGGTCCATTGAAATCTTTAGAAAGAAATCTATATGCACCAATAAAACTTACCTATCCAAGTGATTTAAACAGTCCAAAAAAATTACATTCAGTTAAATTTCAAGCAACTGAAGTGGTAGCTGCAACATGGGGAGATGTACAAAAATCTTTTACAGATAAAACAAATGCAGTAACTGATGCATTTAAAGAAGAGCAAGCTAAACTTGCTGCAGTAACTGATAATAAAACTATCACAGAAATACCAGGGGCGATTGCCGGTACTCTTTTTCAAGATGGACTTAATGCAATTACTAGCGGTACTGCAAATGAACAAGTAAAAAAAATAATTGGTTCAACAAAAACTCCATATTCAAAATCTGGAGACACAATAACTTTGTATATGCCAGATAATGCAGAATTCAGTCAAGGTGCAAACTATAATCAAATAGGTATATTAGAAGCCGCCAGTTCAATTCCTTTTCTTGGTAAAGTACCATCAATGGCATTGTCTGCTTTTCAAAACAGTGCGGCTAAAGTAGCACTAAATTCTTTTGGTTATGTTTTTAACCCACAAGAACAAGTTTTGTTTGAAGGTATAGAATTTAGAACATTTAGTATGTCATTTACTCTTACACCTTATTCTTCTTCAGAGGCCAAAGAAATAAGAGATATCATTAAATCTTTTAGAAAAAATGCAGCACCAACCATACAAACAGGTGGAGCTGGCTTCTTTTTTACACCACCATCAGTGTTTAACATAACATTTTTGTATGATGGCAAAGAAAATAAAAATATAAACAAAATAAAACCTTGTGTTCTTACGGATGTTACAGTAAATTATGCACCAAATGGTACATGGTCTACATACGAAGATGGTTCTCCTGTACAAACAGCTCTTACTTTAAGTTTCAAAGAAATAGAACTTGTTGACAGAAATTCAATTGAAACTGGTGGTTATTAAAAATGGAATACTTTAAAACTTTACCAAAATTATTAGTAACTGGAAATCATACTTCTCAAATTGTTACCAATATTTTAGCTAGAGCTAGTATCATCTCTAGTTTGATAAATGATCCTTTGTTATTTTACGAATATGACATAAAAGACACAGATACACCAGAAATTATTGCACACAAATATTATGAAAGTGTAGAAAGATTTTGGATTGTTTTAATTTCCAATCAATTTCTCGACCCACAATGGGACTGGCCAATGTCAAACAGAGTCTTTGATAGTTATATCAATAATAAATATTCTCTCACAGAACAATCTATGTTACATCATTTTGAAAAAGTGATAACACAGACACACGCTAATTCTTTAATAATCACAACACAATCTATTACCATAGATGAAGATACTTACAATGATTTATTAGAATCATCAAATACATTCAATACAATAACAGGACCAGTAACTATACAAATAACTAAAAAAATTGTCGATAATTATACATATGAGTATCAGTTAAATGAATCTAAAAGAAGCATAAAATTATTAAACAAAACATATGTCACAAAAATTGAATCTGAATTATTCAAATTGATGAGCACCTAATATGGCAAAAACACTAGCACAAAGCAATGCTATATACTATCCACAAGATGTTGCAATTGATGAATTGAGTATAACAACAAATAGTGGATCAAAATATGAGTTAAAATATTTAATGGTAGATATGTCCATTTATGAGGATATCTACAGCTTTTCTATGTCTGGTTATATTCTCCTTAAGGACAGTGTTGGTCTTGTGGAAAAAATGAAACTTAGTGGGTTTGAAACTATCACAATTGCTTTTGGTAAATCTAATGCCTACGGTGATGCACCACTTAAATTTAAACTACACTCAATACCTAAAAGAAAACCAGTTGGAAACTTATCAACTGAATATTTGAAACTAAATTTTTGTTCGGAAGAATTAATAACATCAGAACAAACAAAATTTACAAAATCATATAAGGGTATGCAAATATCTGATATGGTTGATGATATAATGGCCTATGGTCTTGGTATACCTTCATCAAAAAGATATATTATACAACCAACAACCGGTGTATATGACTTTAATATTCCAACAATAAAACCTTTTGAAGCCATCAGTTGGTTGTCGAATTATGCAAGACCGGCTGCAAATAATACGAAATTAGCAGATATGTTGTTTTTTCAAACGAAAGATGGATTTATTTTTAAATCTTTATCTTCTATGTATTCTGATCCTGTTTATGCAACCTATAAATATCAACAACAGAACATTACATCATCAACAGAACCAATGTCAGAAGATGTAATTTCTATTTTGGATTATGAATTTGTTAAAACGTTTGATGTTTTAAATGGAATAAATGCAGGTTCTTATGCAAATAAGTTGATTTCTCTGGATCCTTTGACAAGAACAGCATGTACAACAACTTTTAATCATGATACTGACATTAGCCTCACTTTAAATCCAGGAAATCCTTTAGTAACAACAAAAAATCCTTTAAATTTAACACAAAATATGGCCTATAATAGTCGTATAAAAATGAGTGTGACTAATGCGAATCAAAGTAAAAAATCAGGAGTATCACAAGGTTCTGTATCGCATGATATTTTCTTAGAGACATTTGTACCAAACAGAACAGCACAACTGTCTTTGGCCAATTACACAGTTGTCAAAATTAAAATTCCAGGCGATTCATTTATTACTGTTGGTAAGGTAGTTGTTTTTAATTTACCATCATTAAATGCTGGAACAAAAGATTTAGATAAATTTTATTCAGGTAAATATCTAGTGACAGCAGTAAGACATATCGTACAGTCTCCAGGTATCTATCAAACGGTCTTAGAGTTAGCTAAAGATAGTAACGCACAATCATACTAAGGTGATATTATAATGCAAAATTTTTTAGGTAAAGATGGTTTTATTTGGTGGATAGGTGTAATAGAAAATAGAATGGATCCTATTGGCATAGGTCGTTGTCAAGTTCGTATTTTTGGATGGCATACAGATGGAACAGAAGCATCAAAAATGAAAATACCTGTAACTGAACTTCCTTGGGCAACACCTTTATTACCACTTAATTCTCGCAATAATTTTTCTGCACCTGAATTAGGCGATTGGGTGATGGGATTTTTTATGGATGGCGAATCTGGTCAATTTCCAATTATGATGGGCATTTTACCTGGTTTTGCACAACCACCAACAAAGTCTTGAGGTCATAAATGGCAGAAAATACAACAGTAAATTTAGGTGAATTTGGTATAATTAATTTCAAAATAGTTGAGAATTCACCACCGAATTCAATTTTTGGTCAACTACTCAACACAGCTGGAGTTCAGACAACACCTGGACTGGCCAGAGGTTATGTAAAAGGTTCAATCATTGATTTGTTGAATGGTAATCTATCTCATGTTTGTGATTTTAAATTCATCTTTCCAAGTTTGTCATCTATAATTGGTGACCTTGGATTACTAAGTCCAGTTGCAGCTATACAAGATGCAATTAAAAATGCAAAACTAAAAGCTACAAATAGACTAAGGTCAATGATACAGACTATCATTTCAAGTCTAAGAACTGTACTGGATGCTGTTATCACTGGCCTAGGATTTGATGCAACAGGAATTATTTCTTTTAATTTCAGTTTGTTGAAGAAAATTGTCAGACAGATTAATGCAATAACTAAAAAAATTGCTATGATTGTTGAATCTGTTTTGGAATGGGTATTTTTGGCTCAACAAATCGTACAACTAATCAATTGGGTGAAATCATTACCTGCCAAATTGCAACAGATGTTAAAGGATTGTTTGACACAATTTGGTAATTCCATAAAACAAGTTGCCACACAAATAAAGTCTATACCTGACCAAATAACAAGTCTAACGCAAACACAAATTACCAGTATTGCTTCCGAATTTACGGCTGCAGCGAAATTAACTTTAGATGCAGCGACAACATCTCAATCTAGTAGTTCTATTCCAGATGCAGTTACTCAAGCATTTAATCAACCACTAGAGGACCACAGTGTTGCAATACAACAATACATAGTTGACAATACACCTTCAGCTGAAGAAGTTAACTCACAATCTACATCATCTAAAACGGCCAATACAAAAGGACCTTAAAGGAATAATATAATGGCAACAGTAGAAAAACCGGACTTTGTAACGGCTTGGACCGAACCAGAATCAGCAGCAAATACTAATTATCAACCTGTATATCCATACAATAATATAACTCAAACTAAGGCAGGTCACCATTTTGAGATGGATGACACACCCACAAGAGAACGTGTTCGTCTACAACATGGTAAAGGCACTTTCATTGAAATGCATCCTAATGGTGATGAAGTACACAAAATTGTACGTGACGGATACACAATTATTGCAGGAGACCACAATATATCTATTGGTGTAGATGATGGTAAACTTGCCAAGAAATTGAATATTACTGTATATGGCGATGTTTATATGAATGTCAAAGGTGATAAAATTGAAGAAATTGATGGTAATTTTGAACAGCATGTCAAAGGACACTATACACAGACTGTCAATAAAACGTCTACAATAACTTCTTTTGGTGATATGGTGATTAATGCTGGTTCAACAGTAACTGGAACATTAGAGATAAACACACCAGACTCAGTTGTCTTTTCTGCTGACTTGGCAGTCGCTGGTGAGATTACTTGTGATAAACTTACAGCTATATCACGTGTAGATGCTGGTTCTGGTATGAGTATTGGTGCTGGTATTGCTTCAGCAGCTGCGGCTGCAGCAGGATTTCCACCAGCTGGACTAGTTATCCACAATGGTGGCGGAATAGGTGTTAATACAGGAGTTGCAGTTCCAGGTTTTATTACTTGTGTTGGACCAATCAACTCTTTTACTTCAATGTCGGCACCATATATGAGTTCTGTATTAAGTGGTTCAGTTATAGCAAGTGATATTGTCAATAAATTAATGAGACAAATACATACGCATATAGCACCGTTAGGAACGACAAGTCCACCGTTGAATTCTGAGGTAGATGTAAGTGGACCTTAAAAATATAATAGGATTTTAATATGGCGAGTATATACGGAAGACTTGGATTTGATTCAACAAATCCAATAGCAAATGCAGCAGTACAAAACTATGATGCAAATGTCAATTCTCAATTGGCATTAATACCAACATGGTTGAATGAGTGGCAGACAAAAGACGTTGCGGAAGCAAACACAAGTGGTTATTTTCAAAATCCACTAGTTTCTACATTATCAAACGTTTATGTTGTTGCAAATACCATGATGAATATGGTTGGAAATAATGTGCCAATAACTGGAAGCACTACAACCATTACAAATTTGTTGGCCAATACGATGAATAATGCATATAGTATTGGTTATTCAAATACACAACTGTCAATTACTTCTGAATATGATAATTTTCTCTATATCACCAATCGTTTGTCAAATGTGGTAGATATGGATTCAAATACCAATGTACCACATTACGAAACAGCAATTGGCACTGGTAAGATGATGGCTTATATTACAAATCAATCAGATGGAATTCAAAATAATTCACCTATGATAGGTTGTTTCACCAGTTTATATACACAGGATACATTGGATTCACTTGTTGCAAATACTAATCCTTTGTTGGTTATATTGAAAAATAGTATAAATCATACAGTGATTGCATCTCCATACTCAGAATCTTACACTTCTAATATTAGTCTATCAAATGCACAGAGTCTGGACACTAATATGAGTGGTATATTAAATACAATGAAAAGGTCAAGAACCAGTGATACATCATTTTATCAAAATTCACGTGCGGTTTTGAGTGATTACACTAAAGCTACACAATTTAACAGTATCGGTCAAACTGAGAATCAATTGATACAGGAACGAATAGGCACACCTAAACTACTTTCACGCCTAAATGCAAATACCTAAAAATTCGATTTTTTTCGTTCCGGCCCAAGAATTTTCTCCGACAGCTTCAAAAGTCCAAAAAAGCGTTTTACTTTTACGATAAATAAAGAATGGCAACCTTAACAAAACTTTACTCAGATATAGACTTCATGTTCACCAAAAAACCTGGGTCGGCTGATATTGCCCTGAGTTATGATGCACAAGCGGTCATTCGTTCAATTAGAAATTTGATTCTAACCAATCACTACGAAAGACTTTGGAATCCGGATTTGGGGTCAAATGTCAATGGATTATTGTTTGAATTGATTAATCCAACTACGGCAGATGCATTAAGGTACGAAATAAAAGCGTTAATTGAAAATTATGAACCAAGAGCTATTGTAAAAGAGGTGGTAGTTACACCACTACCAGATAAAAACGCATATAATCTATATTTAAGTTTTTTCTTGGAAAATGCAACCTCACCAACAACAATAACACTTCTTTTAGAGAGAAATAGATAAAATGGCAGGTGCTAATTCAAATATTCAGATTACAGAATTGGATTTTAATAATATTAAAAACAATCTGAAAACATTTCTACAATCACAAGATGTTCTAAAAGATTACAACTATGATGGTGCTGCACTAAACATTCTTTTAGATGTTTTGGCATATAACACGCAATATAATTCATATTATTTGAATATGGTTGCAAATGAGATGTTCTTAGATACCGCATTGGTAAGAAATTCAGTTGTTTCTCATTCAAAATTGTTAGGCTATGTACCAAAATCAACAATTGCACCAGAAGCCTCAATCAATTTGACAATGAACCAGGTTACTGATTCGTCATTGACTTTACCTAAGTATACAAATTTTTTGTCAGAAGGTATTGATGGTATAAATTATAACTTTGTGACAACAGATTCAAAAACAGTTACAGTTTCAAATAATCAAGCAGTATTTGAAGGTGTTTCTATCAAACAAGGTACGCCAACATCATCATCATATCTGGTAAATACAACAACCAATCCAAAATTCACATTTAAAATAAATGATGCTGATATAGATACGACCACATTACAGGTTCTTGTACAAGAATCTTCTTCAAATAGTTCGTATCAAATATACACTGAAGCATCAAATTATTTGACACTTAATAGTGATTCTCTTGTTTATTTCCTACAAGAAGGTCTGAACGGACTCTATGAAATATATTTTGGTAATGGTATTCTTGGTAAAAAATTAACTGATGGTAATATAGTAAAAACATCATACATTAAAACTTCAGGCACATTGGCCGAAGGTGCAAACAATTTCATATTGATGGACCAGATATCAGGTTACTCCAACAATATGGTAGAATCGGTTACATCGGCATCACAAGGTTCCTCTAAAGAAAGTATCAGTTCAATTAAATTCCAAGCACCTAAAAATTATTCAGCACAAGGCCGTGCGGTAACAAAAGAAGATTACATCACTGCAATACAACAGAATACTTTAGGTTATTCCTTTGATGCCGTTAACGTTTGGGGTGGACAAGAGAATGACCCTCCAATCTACGGTCAAGTGTTTGCTTCAATTAAACCATCTGGTTCATACAACTTAACACAAACACAAAAACAAAAAATAGTTGAAGAAGTTATCAAACCAATTTCTATGTTGACAGTTGTTCCAACATTGGTTGATCCTGATTATACTTACATTCAGATTACTACAAACGTTTTGTATGATCCAAAGAAAACAACATTGACGCCTGGTCAAATTAAAGAAACTGTTAAGACAGCAATTTATAATTTGGCACAAACATCTTTGAATACTTTTAATTCTATATTTGTGGCCACAGATTTTACAAACGCAATTAATAGTGCCGAACAATCAATCATAACAAATGAAATTAGTATACAAATTCAAAAGAAATTTTATCCTAAGTTAGCTGCACCAACAACATACAACCTATATTATGGTGTACCATTGAAAAAAGGTATGTTTTTGAGTGGTGTTAATAGTTCACCTGCGGTCCAATTTAGAGACACAGTAACTATTACAAATATTATTGATGGAATTTATATTGAAGAAGTTCCATCATCAACTGGTGGTGTAGATTCTGTTACAGTTATTAACCATGGTTATGGATATCAATATACACCAACAGTTACAATTTCAGGTGATGGTGCAGGTGCAACTGCATCAGCAGTATTAAATGCTGACGGAACTATTAAACGTATTGATGTTACATCATCTGGTAATAATTATACCAGTGCAATTGCAACTATCACACCAGTATCTGGTGATGTTACTGGTAATTTAGGTGCGGCTATTGTGAATCTTGCAGGTCAATATGGTACATTAAGAACATATTATAATAATACAAACAACGTTAAAACGATTTACAATTCTAATGTAGGAACAATTGATTACAACAATGGTATTGTAACATTGAATTCTTTTGGACCAATACAAGTAGATAATGATTTAGGACAACTAACAATTTCTGTAAATCCAACAACAACTATACTATCATCATCTTTGAATAGAATTATTACATTAGATCCTAATGATCCAGGTGCGATTGTTGTTAACGTTACCGCCAAATAAAAATGATAGTAGAAGATAAAAAAACTTCACTTCTGGTAGACTCACAACTACCAGAATTTGTTCGAGATAATCCTGAGTATCAAAACTTTTCCTTATTTCTTAAAGCATACTATGAATGGATGGAATTGGCTAATGCAGCAAACTCCTCTATCGGTACAGCTAATACAAATAATCAAGGTGTTGTATATGCATCAAAGAATCTATCAAATTATTCAGATATAGATGCAACCATTGATGGTTTCATTGACTATTACACGAATGATTTTCTACCATATTTTCCAAAAGATATATTGGTAGATAAAAGAGAAGCGGTAAAATTTGCAAGGCAATTATACCAGTCTAAAGGTACACCAGCATCTTATCGATTTCTTTTTAAGATACTATACAATTCTGACTTTGATTATTTCAATACAAAAGATGCGATTCTAAAGGCATCTGATGGTAAATGGTATGTTGCAAAAAGTTTAAAGTTATCTACAACTGATTCTAATTTTTTAAAAATTGCAAGACTCAAATTGTTTGGTGAAACAACAAAGTCACTAGCAACAGTAGAATCATCTCTACTTGCAGGTTCAAAGACTGAAGTTTTCATTTCAGATATTGAACGACTATTCCAATCAGGTGAATTTGTACGTGTTGTTGACAATAAAAATCAAACTGTTTTATTTGATGGCGAACCATTACGTGCAAAGATTGTTGGTCAAATCAGTCAAGTTAATATTGATCCGAACAATAGAGGATTGTTATATCAACCTGGTGATCCGGTTATCATTCATGGTGGATTAAATTCTAATACAGGTCTTGGTGCATCATCATTAGTATCAACAACCACAACGGGTTCTATACAACGTTTAAATGTGATAAATGGTGGTTATGGATACAGAGCCGATCCAAATACTATTATAACAATTACTAATGATGGTGGGGCTACTGCCAGTGTAGCAACATTAAATCCAATAGGACAAGCCAACGTTGCATTGATTCCGATTGATAGTATTGCACTTAAAAAGTTTATAAAAATTAATGATGCAAACTATTCTTTTGCAAATATTGCTGTTGCTAATCTCAACACCACATTAGTTAATGCATTTTCTTTTACTTCTTTCACCACATATCCAATTTCATCTGTTGCAGTAACTAAGAGTGGTGGTGGCATATCATCAGTACCTTCTGTAAGTGCTGCAGCAGTATATCAAGGTGAAACATCCGCAAATACAGTATACTTGGCAGCACTTGGTATATTGGCACCAATACAAATTGCAAATGGCGGCCACGGATATCAAGCAAATGATAAGATTGTTTTCTCTGGTGGACCTGGTTCAGGTGCAGCTGCAAATGTAACTTCAGTTAGTGGAACTGGTGCAATTACTGGTGTATCATACGTTTATAGTACCTCAGGAATATATCCTTTGGGTGGTATGGGTTACAAATCATCCAATCTACCTACACTTTCTGTAAATTCAGCCAACACACAGGCAGGTGGTGCAAGCCTATATGTTCCTGGTATATTAGGTGAAGGTGCTACATTCTCTGTGGTTGTAGATAGAGTTGGTTCAATTTCAACAATAAAACTAACAAATGCTGGTGAAGATTACGTTACAACACCAAATGTTTCTATAAAGGTACAAGATATTGCTGTATCTAATGTGTCAATATTGAATTTGCCGCAAAAAGGAGATACAATATATCAAGGCACAAATATTAATGTTGCATCATACACAGCAACAGTAGACTCCATAACAAAACTATCTACTGATAATAATCCTTTGTTGAGTGTTTATAATTTAAGAGTCTATGATTATAATGGTGCTTTAAACGGTACTTTACCATTAAAAGATGGTAATGAAATTAACTTGACCATGGTTAATTCCGCTTTGCCTCAATATGTTTATACATACAGTGGCACACTCAACAGTGACGGACAACCATACACAAGAACATATGACAGTAGTGGTGTGATTACATATGGTGATGGTAGTGCAAAAGGTACTGCATCATTCTTAAACGGATTGGTTATCAGTCAAGGTCAATATTTGAATTCACAGGGACAACCAAGTTCTTATGACATTCTACAGAGTAGCAATTACAATAACTTTACATATCAGATAACTGCAAATAAAGAAATTGCAAAATACAGAGATGTATTATATAACTTATTACATCCAGCTGGAACAAAAGTAATTGGCCGTTATACATTAAAATCAAATGGTTCATACACAACAACTGCATCATCTGGTCTAAGAACTGGTTTCACATTGTCACATTACACTGGATATCCAGGTTCATTTGGTTTAATGTCAACAGATTTTACAAATAAAGGTACCAGTGTTGTTCAATTCTATAGTTTACTTGGCGCAAACATAGAAAATTTCATAACAACTAGCAGCACTGTTTCTTTAACTGATAGAAATGGTTACCAAGTAATATCGGATGTTATTGATGTATCTGGTTCATCCATTGAAGATTTAATGATAGATGGTGTCACAGTAGATTTGATGCTTGAAAGTAGTACTGAAGACTTGATGGCTCAAGGATCTGATACAATTACTTTAGATGATACTTATTGGTTAACATATCCAAATGTTGCTATCGTGACGGCCAATTCTGGTTCTAACGTCATAAATATAAAATCATTGACTGGTAAGTATGACATTATAAACAATGGTGTTTATAGTAACACCGCATATCCATTAAAAGACATTGTATTTGCTGGCGACTATGTTTTAATTGATAACAACGGAAGTAACTTAGTCACATCAGTTGATTATGTTAATCGTAAAATAGTTGTAGCAAGTAATTTTATAGCAAATGCAAATTCTTATTTGACGGTCAACAGAACATTCGTTGCAACAGACGTAAAGATTTATGGTCCTACTGGAATACAATACATTCCTGAGTTGATAACAGAAGATGGAAATACATTGGTAACAGAAGCCGGAAACATAATACTTTTGGGGTAAAAAAATAAATGAGCTCAGTAAAAATATCACAATTAAATTTAATTACAAAACTTAATGCAAACACACAGAACACTTTGTTTGTTGCGGTTGATGTACCCTCAGGTGTAACCGGTAAGTTTACTGGTCGTACACTTGCACAAGGATTATATTCAAATGAAGTATTGAATGTAGGTAACAATCAAATAACATTACCTAATACCGTTGCACAGTTTGCTGCTTCTGGTGCATCATATATTCAAACTAATTTAGTTAATATAGACAATGGTGGTACGGCTGATATTGTAGTTACTGCTAACACCGGTACAGACTCAACTTACTTTATTGACGTAGGTTTTGCAAACGCTAATGTAACACCTGGTTTAGAATTTAATAACCTTGGCACTGCAATCTATCCGCTTGATGGTTATATCTACACACAAGGTAATGGTGTAGGAAATGCAAGAGCCAATGGTGGTAACTTGGTTATTGGTAGTACATCAACAGCCACTGAAATTAAATTTATTGCTGGTGGTTATAATTCTAGCAACATCGTGGCTAAAATAACTGCCAATGGTTTTAAGATGGTTAATGGTTACCCAATATATTTTAATGATAATACTACACAGAATACGGCAGCAGCACCATTTGCATATACAAATACAATTTATGATTTAGCTAACACAGCACCATTTGCATATACACAATCAAACGCATCATTCTTACAGGCTAATGCGGCATATGCGCTGGCATTGGCAGGTATCGGTACTGCTAACTCAGCAACAACTTTGGCCAATGCATCGTTTGATAAGGCAAACAATGCACTTGCTAATACAACAGGAACATTTGCTGGTAACTTGACAGTAACTGGTAATTTAATAATTAGTAATACTGCAACAATCAACGGAACATTAATTCCAACTCTTACTGCTAACGGAAATACATCAACATACGCAGCAAAGTATCTTGTAGAATACAATCCTCTTTCAAAAGCACTTACTTACTCTAGCACGCCTGATGCATCTAGTCCTTATATTACAGGATATAGTTCAGAAATTCATGTAAGTCCCGTGGCATTTAATGATAGTGGTAAAGGTACAATTGGTGATCCAGTAAAAACAATTGCTCGAGCAATAGAACTAATAACTCCTGCATTTGAAACTACTGGTGCTGGTCAAAGAAAAACAATCATTTTACATCCAGGTGATTATCCTGAAAATGTAACAATTAATACTCAGTATACCGTTTTAACCACACATGAGTTAATAGGTAAAAGCACAACTCTTTCTGGTACTTTAACTCTTACAACAGGTTGTACCGTTGATGGTCTCAAGATAAACAATCTTGTTATCTCAGGAACTTCTGCAAATGGTTCGGTTGATATTATTGGTTGTACAGTAACGACTGCGGCAACAAAAACATCAACAGCATATACAAATTTTAGAGGATGCGACTTATCCACATCTACACTAAGCATTACTGGCGCTGGTACAGTTGTGTTGAATGGTGGTAATTATTATACCTTTACGGTAAATAATGCGTCTGCTGCAGTTTTGGCTAAAGCAGTTATTAGTATGGGTCCAATAACCCTTACAGCAGGAACACTACAACTTTCCGATACGCTTGTTTATTCTGCTACTAATACAGCTAATGCTATAACACAAAGTGCAGGATCGGTATTAACATTAAACAATTCTCAGACACTGATACCAGATTTAACAAATGTATCAAGAAATAGTTTTGGTGGATTTTATTCTATTCTTCATTCTGTCTATGATAAAGCAAACTCTACTTTTGGTGGTACATCACTAAACGCAATTTCATATAGTCAGTTTATCAATGCAGATAATTTAAATGTCCAAGGCAACGTAACAATTACTGGTACTGTGGCGCCAGTAAAAGGATTCATTTATACACCAACACAATATCCAGGTGCTCAGACAGCCATTACAATTGATGTTGCAAACACAGCTGTCACAAAAGCCAATACAACAGCCGGTTTGGTTGTAACTCTTTCTAATTTATTGGCAGGCAAAGAAACAGTTCTATGGGTTGTTAATGCGGCAGGAACAAATCAAACATTTACACATGGTTTGAGTGCATTGAATTCAACAACCAATTCAACTACTTACAATATACCAGGAACATCATCAATTTTGGTAAGATATATGTGTATAGATAATACCTTGGCAAATACTTTTGTAGCAATTACACACGCTTAATAAATAAAACACTATGGCAAATAAAAATCTTTTAGTATACGGTTCTAAGGTAGCACAGGTCAAACAGGCCTATTACTCACCGACATTAGTACTTAAATCCGACTCAACCAAATCGGTTGCAGTAACATATTGTTTTTTATCTAAGGTTGATCCTTGGCCAGATGAAGGCAATCCCACTGCGCCAACACAGGACCAAAAGTCAATCAAAAAAGTATTCAAAAATATATTTGCAACCAAACTATTAAATTCATCTGATATATCTCCTGTTATTCAACGTATAGATTGGAATTCAGGTACAGTATATGATTATTATCGTGATGATACCGATATGTTTGCACAAGATACTAACGGACTTAAAGTATATAATTATTATGTAAAGAACAAATACGACCAAGTATTCAAATGTCTATGGAATTATAATGGTTCACAATCTATTGTAGAACCTTTCTTTGAACCTGGTTCTTATGACACAAATAATATTTTCATTGGTTCTGATGGGTACAAATGGAAATATATGTATACCATTGACACTGGTTCAAAATTAAAATTCATGGACTCTACATGGATGCCAATCATCGTTAAGGCAGGTACACCAAACCCATTATATTCTGATGCAGGTGTTGGTAGTATTGATGTTATTAATGTAACAAATGGTGGTTCAAGTTATAATCCAGTAAATGCTGCCATCACAATTACTATTACTGGTGATGGTACAGGTGCCGCAGCATCTGCCAATGTTGTTAGTGGTTCCATTAAAGATATTGTTGTTACATCATATGGTAGTGGTTATACTTACGCTAATGTGGCTATCACCTCCACACAAGGTTCTGGTGCTGTAGCGATTGCACCAACCTCACCAATTGGTGGTCATGGATACGATCCTATGTCAGAACTGGGGTGTACTCATGTAATGTATACATCTCAGTTTAATGGGTCTGAAAACGGACTTATTCCTACCGACATTGATTATCACCAAATTGGTTTGATAAGTAATCCATTGGCATTAGATACCACACCAAGTTTTGCAAACGGCTCAGTGTATTCCACAACAACAGATTTAGTTGTGGCACCAGGTTTTGGTGCATATCTAAATGATGAATATGTTTATCAAGGTACAAGTACAGAAAATAGTACATTTATTGGCACAGTTTTGAGTTTTGATGCAGTAGGTAATGTGGTTAAGATTCTAAATACTACGGGTACCTTGACAACAAATGCTCCACTTTTTGGAAATTCTTCAGGCACTACAAGAACATTATTGTCATATAGCACTCCAAAATTTGTTTTATCTTCTGGTAATATTCTCTCTATTGAAAACAGAACAGGCGTCCAAAGAAGTACAGATGGAATAGAACAATTCCGATTTGTCTTAGGTTATTAAAAGGAAAAAAATGGCTCTAAATTTTAATGTTGATCCGTACTACGATGATTTTGATCCGTCAAAAAATTTCCATCGTGTATTGTTTAAGCCTGGTGTGGCCGTACAGGCCAGAGAACTGACTCAATCTCAAACAATCCTACAAGACCAGATTTCCAAATTTGCTGACAACATTTTCACACAAAATACACCAGTTACTGGTGGTAAAATATCAACAAATTTTAAATGTTACTACCTTAAATTAAATTTAAAATATAATAATTCTGACGTTGTTGCTGGCAATTTCTTAAACAAGATTATTCAAGACACATCAGGAACAGTTATCGCTAAGGTTATTGCAACTGCTGAAAAGACTGGTACTGATACACAAGCTGGCGATCCACCAACATTAATTGTTTCTTACCTATCAGGTGTTCAGTTCACCAATAATATGGTTGTATCTGTTGTGGATAATCCTAATATTATTGCAACAACAATTACTTCAGGAAGTACAGGTCTTTCTTCTACTGCCTCAATATCTAATGGTGTTTTCTATGTTGTAAATGGCCATTCTATTTCAGCCACACAAAATACTGATGGTACATATTCAAATTATTCTATTGGTAATTTTGTTTCAGTACAACCACAGACAGTTATTTTAGACAAGTACAGCAATACACCATCATATAGAGTTGGTCTTTCTATAACAGAAAGTATTGTAGATTATATTGCAGATTCTTCTCTATTGGATCCTGCTATTGGTGCTTCAAACTATCAAGCACCAGGTGCTGACAGATACCAAATTGTTCTATCATTGACTTCACTTCCATTGGAGTTAGGAAATGATGGTGCATTTATTGAATTATTAAAAGTACAAAACGGTTCTGTTGTTAAACAAGTTGATGGTACCGTTTACTCTGTTATTGATGATTACTTTGCAAAACGTGATTATGAAACCAATGGTGATTACATCGTTGAAGATTTCAAATTAACACCAGCTGCAAACACAAACAACTCAACAACATATGACCTAAAAATAGGTAAAGGTATTGCCTATGTTCGTGGTTATAGAATTGAAAATCAAGGCGATGTTTTATTAACAAGTAATCGTGCAAGAACAACTAATTTTATTAATAATAATTCAACCTTTATTGATTATGGAAACTATTTCTATGTTGATACTCTTAAAGGTACATTTGACTATACAACATTACCTACTGTGGATTTACACTGTATAGGACCAGAAAGTATCAATCGTTCTAATGCAGCAACTTATCAATCCACATTGGTTGGTAAAACAAAGATTAGAAACCTAAGTTATGTTTCAAGTACATCGGATTCTAATACACAAACATATGTTTACAAATCTTATGTTACTGACATAACATCAAACACATTAACATCAAATGCTAGAAGCAGTTCTACTGCCAATACATTGGTAGTTTACGACACGACAGGTAAGTTTTCAACAACAGCCAATGCTTACTATGGTGCAATAGTAACAATTACATCTGGTACAAGTGTTGGAGATTCCAGAAAAATTTCTTCCTATAATTCAACAACAAAATCTATTGTTGTAGACCCTGCATTTACATTAACACCAGATGCAACAACAAACTTCTCAATACAATTCAATTCAAAACAAGTAGAATCTATTGTTGTTGCCAACTCAACATATTATCCAATTACTTCAGCAAATATCAATACACTTAATGGTAAAAAGAATGGAGTACCATTAGAAGATACTGTATTCTATACATCAAATGCACCTGAGTTATTGTTCCAAGTTGGTTATCCATATGTTGCCAACATTGCTGACTCAAGTTACATCTCTACAAGAGTATTCAGAAGTAAAACATTTGGCGGTGGGTATCAAATCACTTTGACTTCTGGTAGTGGAAATCCATTAAGATTCTTAGGAACAGGAACACTATCTTCTGATGTAATCAAACAAAATTATATTGTTATTGACAAGTCAAGCAATACAGTATTAGATTTTACCACATCTGGAAATACAGTTGTAGTAACTTCTGGCCGCGATTCAGTAACATTCACTTCAGCTACATATGCTGGTAAAACTGTTGATGTTATTGCAACTGTTTCTATTTCTAATGCGGATGGCACATCCTATGTTCTGAAGGCTAAAAATCTTTTAGTTGGTAACACAACAAATATGTCCGCATTAAGTGGCACATTGATTAATAATACCTACGTTAACACAACAAAAGGCCAAGTTTATATTACTGGTGGTGATATAACTACAGGCAATATGTCTTTGTATGTTTCAGATGTTAAAAAATTAACAAAGGTTGTTGCAAGTGGTAGTGCATCAGCTCATGTAACAGACGCTATGATGGCATCATCTACATATGATGTTACAAACCTTTTCAGGTTAGATAATGGACAAAGAGATGGTTACTATGACCATGCAACAGTTTCTTTGGTGGCTGGTGCAAACAAACCATTAGGCAAATTGTTATTTGTTTTTGATTATTACCAACACTCAGGTGGTGATGGTTACTTTAGTGTACTATCTTATTTGGCTGCATCTAGTGGTGGTGTGTCAACTTCACCTGAAACATACTCAGACATTCCAAGTTACACAAGTTCAGGTCGTACCACATATAAGTTATCCGATTCATTAGACTTCAGACCAACTAGAAAAAATGGTGTGTCTACTTTCACATTAGACTTATCAGTGAACACAGATGCAGGTGCATTGATACCAACAAATCTATCCGAATTCACAAATGATTATGCTTACTATTTGGGTAGAAAAGATAAACTGATTCTAAGTAAAGATAGAAGTTTTAAAATAATTGAAGGTGCACCATCAACAACACCAATTGCACCAGACCAACCAGATGGTTCATTGGTGGTTGCAAATATTACACATGATCCATATACAGCTATAATTCCTGGTGAAGAAATGTTCTCAGGAAAAACAACTCTATCTAAACCAAATCTTTCTATTGATAGAGTTATCTACAAACGTTGGATCAAAAAAGATATCACTGACCTACAAACAAGAGTTAACAACCTTGAATACTACCAAGCTTTGAATCTACTGGAACAAAAGGCTGCATCACTACAAGTGCCTGATGTAAATGGTCTGAATCGTTTTAAAAATGGTATTTTGGTAGATGACTTCTCATCATACTTGACTGCTGATACTTATAACAAAGATTACTTTGCAAACATCAACACAAGAAACAAAACATTAACACCGTTGACACTTGTTAGCAATTTCCAACTTCAAAATCCTATAGTATTAAACAGTTTAGGTACTCTGAGAAATACTAATACGTTTGCTATTTCTAGTATCCATGGAACTGAAACAAACGTATTCACACTTCCATATACCAAAGCAAATACAATCGTACAACCTTTGGCAACAAGCACATTGAGTTTGAATCCATTCTCACTATCTGTAGCACAAGGTGTTGCAAGATTAAGTCCATCCATGGACAATTGGGTTGATACTAGAACAGCACCAACAATTTTGGTTACTGATGATAAATTACAACAGAGACAAGACCAACAGGGCTTGAATTACACCAACAGTGGTGATTTTAATTCATTGGTTAATAAAACAACTGATGATTCTGTTCATTTATTACCTTTCATTAGACCACAACAACTATTGGTTAGAACAAAAGGTATGTTGGTTAACACACCAGTTTCTACATGGTTTGATGGAAAAAATGTTGACAAGTATATTCAACCAGCAAGTACAGTAGAATTAAAGAATGTTACCGGTACATTTAAAGAAGATGATATTATTGGTTTCTATCTTTCATCAGCAGCTAGATTTTATCCAACTGCTCGTGTAGCTTCTGTATACAAATATCCAAATTCAACTAATGTTCGTTTGTATGTTGCACCAGTTTTAGGTGCAGTGCCATATATTTCATCACAAACAATTCAAAATGGTAAAATTGATGCAACAGGAACATACATACCAAATTCAGCAACAGGTACAGGTACACTGAATGACACAACAACTTCTATTCTACTTTCAGGTTCAGTAACAGGTGTTGGTGGTAGTTATACTCCAGTCGGTGGTTCAGGCACATATCAAATTTATAAAGTACAAAACCCAAATGATTGGTGTACATTCTTAAATCAATATGGTGTATGGGGTAGCACTACTACATATAGTTCTACCGCATACACAGGATCATTTTCTACTGGTGTTATTCCAGCTGATACATATGTAATTCAAATATCTTCAACAAAAACTGGAACAAATCTTGTATTCATTGATGGTGTTTCTATTGGTACAATAACTGGTCCAACCAATGTTGATGTGTTTAGTAAAACATTAACAAAAGGTACACATACAATTTCTTGGAGTGTAACAGGCAATGCATCTTTACCATTAAACGGTATTGCTGTTCTTGTTAAAAATTCAGCTGGCGCTGTTGTATTTGAATCAACTAATCCACCTAATTGTAACTATGATAGTGTAGACCAAGAAATATTACAACCTGGTGGTGGTGCATGGTTCACTGGTGTAACAAAGATTAAACTAGACCAACAAGCATCTAGTGTTAATGACTATTATGTTGGTGCAACAATTCAGGTTACATCCAAATTTATGGTATCATCAACAACTACAACTGCTACTTATGTACCACCACCACCACCAAGTAATAGTAGTTGTGGTGGTGGTTGTTTCACTGCTGATACAATGGTTACAATGGCCAACGGCAAAAAGAAAAAGATTTCAAAGATAACTGTTGGTGAAGAAGTTATGAACTTTGATGGAACATCTACAAACAAAGTTATGTTTGTGGAAAAAATATCGGATGAAAACTTTAAACTCTTATATTCTCCATCCGATAAATTTGAATCTTTTGCAACTGCAAATCACCCATTGTATATTGATGGTAAATTACATGCACTTGACCCAGATTTAAATTATGAAATGTATCCATGGTTAAATAAGAATGAGAAACTTATTCCCGTTAATGTTGCTGAACCAAAAGGCGATATCGTTTACAATTTGTGGACCGATGGTGATGGAACATATACAGTAAACGGTTATGGTACAACATCTATCATTGATGATGGTGGTATAATTAGATTGGCATATGAAGCAGGAGAAATTACTGCTGATAGAGCATCTGAATTGTTGATTATGTTCACTGAAAAGGGTAAGAACGTTGTATATGGTGCATATTTGTTTAACAAATTATTTGGTAAATTGAATGTTGGTATTGTCAATAAGACAATGGCTGCTATCTATAGAACCAGTGACAGTTATAAACCATTGCAAGCAACATTTAATTCCTTATTTGGTGTTGTTGGCCGAGTGGCCTGGTTTTTTAAAAATAAATAAACAAAACTTAGCGAGAAAATAAATGGGATATAATATAACCAAATCTCCGACAATAATTTTTCCTGATTTGTATACGTACACATCAACTATTATTGCATATGATGGTACAACAAAGATAGCAACGTTAGCTGATACTCAAAAGGTAGATATCTCTCTTGGTTTAAATAAACCAGATTCAACATCTCTTGGTACTTTAATCAACAGTACATATACCTTAAAAGGCAATACAACAAGTGTAGCGCAAACTATACATGATGGTACAGGTCTACCTAAATTATCTACTGATGAATCTGGTAATTTTGTTGGTATCTTTAACGTGCCTGGAGATAAGTTTCAAGCTGGTCAAAGAGTATTTCGTGTAGACAATCGTTCAGTTTCAACCGATCCTACTTCAGCTACCACTTGGGCTGAAGCCACTTTCACTGCACAGGGTCTATTTACTAAAGCATCACAAACAAGTTTTTCACCTGCAATAGATTCTTCAGTTAATAACTTCATACAAGACAATCAACAAAGCAGTCAATTGATTGCAAATATTGGTGTTAGAAGTTATGGTGATCCAATTGCACAAACATTTATTGTAGAAAAAGATAATTTTCCAAATGGTATTTTTATTAATTCTGTAAAATTATTTTTCTATTCTAAGCCATCAAAGAATGTACCAATTAAAGTTTCAATTGTTGGTACTAAAAATGGATATCCTGATGGTAAAAAATTAGACTACTCAGAAAAGATGTTGACTTCTGACCAAGTTGTAACATCATCAACACCACATTATTTGGACTCATCAACATACACAGAATTTATGTTTGATGCACCAATTTATATACAACCTGGTGTTTTACATGCTGTACTGATTGAAACCAATTCTGCTGACTATCAAGTTTATTATGCTCAGCAAAACCAAATTGCCGTTCCTTCTACAGCAAAAGCCAATCCATCTGATACTAACCCTACAAATCCATCAAAAGTCGGTTCTTCACCATATATTGGTGGTATATTTGAATCACAAAATGGCCAAACATGGACAGTGGATCAAACAAAGTCTTTGATGTTTGTTATTGATAGATGTTATTTTGATACTACATCAGCACAAATACAATTTGTTACACCACAAGGTTTGCCATCTAGAAAATTTGGTCAAAATGATATTCAACATTATCTTGATCCAAATTTGATACAAAACTCTCATGCAAACTTCTACAAAGATATGGTATCAGATGCAATCAATGTGACAACAACAGACTTTACACCAACTGGAACTGGTATATCTTATGAATATACATCTACTTTAGCCAACGGAAATCTTCCTTATGGTTCATTTAGTATTAATCCAGGTAAATATGGAGTACCCACACCTGAGAACATCTACTACAATGATGGTAAAGGTGAACGTATATTATTGACAACTTCAAACAATTCATTCCAATTGACAGCCACATTGTCATCTACGGATCCTAATTTGAGTCCTATTATTTCAGATGATGGTGTGACACTATATAATATAGAATACATCATCAATAATATGGGTATTCAAAACAACGTTATTGCATTAATTAATTCTGGTTCTGGTTATTACAACGCAAATACAATATCAATTACAATAAGTAATCCTGATGTTGGTTCTGATGTTGCTTCTTTAGGTTATACATGTAACACCACATCAGGAACTATTGATACTGTTTATGCAATTTATCCTGGTTCAGGTTATATAACTACACCAACAGTTACAATTAGTGATTCAAATACAACACCAGGAACTGGTGTTACTGTATTGGTTTCAGGTGAAACTTCTTCTAGTGGTGGTAATTCTTATGCAAGATACTTTACTAAGAAAGTTACATTGACACCAGAGAATGATTCAGGTGACTTGAGAGTGTACTTGACTGCATGGAAACCATTAGGTACAGGCATCTATGTATATTACAAAGTATTAAGTCGCCAAGATACACAAAACTTTGATAATGCACCATGGCATTTGATGACACAGGTAGGAAATTCTAATGTATATTCAACACAATCCAGAAATGATATGATTGAATTTGAATATGCACCAGGAACAAATAATCAAGCTGACAATTATATTTCATATGTTGGTTCTGATGGTAAAACATATACATCATTCAGCCAATTTGCAATTAAGGTTGTTATGGCTACTGATGACAACACACAAGTTCCAACGATTCAAGACATTCGTGCATTAGCATTACCAACTGGAACAGGACTATAATATGACTTTGGTAAAAATAGAAGGTTCTTCTATGGTCAGAGATACTTCTAGTATGGTCATAATGAATACTGATGAGTCAGCTAGAAATGAGTACTTAATGAAATCTAAATTATTAAATGTCCAAAAACAAGAAATAAATAAAGTAAAATCAGAAATGGAAAGCATCAAAAGTGATGTTTCAGAAATAAAACAAATGATGCTCAAACTAATGGAAAAGGTTAATTAATGGCTAATACAGTTTCAACTTTAAGTTATGCCAATACGTTTGGTGAATGGGTTGTTGCCACTCAGGGTCTAATTGCAGAAAACAATACATTGGCCAAAAGTGATTACACAAAAGATTCTGGTACTCTTTATTTAAACGAAACAACTCAGAACTCATTACAGGCCAATGGTAGTTTGGTTGTACAGAAAGAACTTCGTGTTCAAGGTACAGGTTCTTCTGCTAACATCTATACCAATTTGTTTGTTGGTGGTCAAATATATTTTACCAATACAGCATATGGTTTAACACACGCAGGTCAAGCAAACCTTAACGGACCTGTTATTGTAAACGGTGCAAACTATGGTATCTCTGTTGCCAATAATGCATATGTTGGTGGAAATACCAATATAAAATACAATACAGTAACTGACAAACTACAGGCAAATACTTCTGTATCTACTGTTGATGTATACGCAACAAATATAACCGCAAACTCAAAAATTTATGCCAACAATGCAACAGCTTATGTAAAAGGTGTAGTGGTTGGTTCAGATGGATTAACTGTTAGTGGTAATTTTGTATTGACGGGCCAAACTGTATATGCTGCAAACACATTCTTATTAAGTTCTGGTGTAAATACTGCACTCAACAGTTATTACAACGTTGACCGTGGTAGTTCTGGACGTGCGGCAAGTATCCGTTGGAATGAAAATTTAAAATATTGGGAAATGTTGGATGTAGATGGTGCAGCATATTACCGTATTTTGTGGTCTAAAGAAATTCCATTACCAATAAATGAAGGTGGTACAGGTGCAATATCAGCATCAGGTGCATTGTCAGCATTGACTTCTGGTCTACCAAATGCATCTATTGCTGGTTATGTATTAGCAACTGGCGGTCCAGGTAATTACTATTGGGCTGCAGGTGGAACAGGCGGTGGTGGAGGTGCAACACCAGGCACCACAATCAATTCAACTCGTCTATCATATATTGCAAACGGTGTTTCGGGATATAGTGGTAATTCTTTTACCACTCCGGTGTTCTCATCTACAACACAAGTCAGAGCATACATTAATGGTGTAAGACAGTTTGAATCAGAGTATAATTTAAACCAATCAGCAAATACAATTTCATTTACTACAACACCACCAAATGGTGATAATATTTTAATTGAAGTTGATGGATATGTTTACAATCCATACTATGCAAACAACATTGGATTCACTACACCATTTGGTGAAATTACCGATTCTTCAAACACAATTCAATTAGCAATTCAATCTTTAGAGACTAGAAAAGCAGCCTTGTCTGGTGCAGCTTTCAGTAACGTTGTAACTGGCATTACAGTATCGGATCCAAGTGTAAGTAACACTGCATTTGCAACAACAGCTTACGTACAATCAGTCAACTCATATGCATCAGGTGTTACTGCGGGCATATATGGTGGTGGTGTCACTGCATCAAATCACCAAGTTCCAATTCTTACAATTAATGCACAAGGTAAAGTTACACAAGCATCTAACGTAACAGTTACAAGTACTTCTGTGTATGCAAATAGTACTCAATTAACAGCTAATGCTTCTGTTGGTGTAGTTGCATTAGGATTACCAGTACTTACATCAGGTCAAGCCGGTACTACATTTGGTTCCGGCACACAAACTCCACAAATTGTTGTTGATGCTTATGGTAGAATTGTAAGTATACAAGCAACAACAATTACTGGTGGTTCTGCTGGTATTGGTGCAACAACATATAATAGACAATCATACACTGCTTCAGCAGCACAAACAACATTCACTGTTACTTCTGGTTACACAGTTGGTTATTTACTAGTATATCTAAATGGTGTTTTGTTAAATGCTTCAGATTATACTGCATCAAACGGCACAACATTTGTATTGGGTGCCGCAGCATCAGCTGGTGATATTGTAGAATCATTTGCTTATACAGTTACATTAGTTAACAACGTATCACCAACATATGCTGGTGGTCAAGGTGGTGCAGGTGGTACCGTGTTATATCAATCAGCAGCCAATACTACTGCAAATACTGCTGTTGGTACAGCAACTTATCTATTACAAAGTAATGGTTCTGCTGCACCAACATGGGTCAATCCAGGTTCATTATTGGTTAATAACGTATCACCAACATATGCTGGTGGTCAGGGTGGTGCAGCTGGTCAAGTATTGTATCAATCAGCAGCCAACACTACTGCAAATACTGCTGTTGGTACAGCAACATACCTATTACAAAGTAATGGTTCTGGTGCACCAACATGGGTTAATCCAGGTTCATTAGCAGTTAATACAGCCAATACACTTTCAACTACAACATCAAATACACAATTCTTCTCAATTGGTGTTGGTACTGCTGCATCAACATCTAATGGTGAAATTCGTGCAACTGGTACAATCACCGCAGGTTACTCTGATGACCAATTAAAAACAAAACTCGGTAACATTGATAATGCTTTAGATAAATTAATGACATTGAATGGTTTCTATTATGAACCAAGTCAACTAGCATTAGACTTAGGTTACACACCATCAAAACAGGTTGGTGTCTCTGCACAAGAAGTACAGAAAGTATTGCCTGAAGTTGTGGTACCTGCACCAATTAATGATAAGTACCTAACAGTTCATTATGATAGATTGATTCCTTTATTAGTTGAAGCCATTAAAGAATTAAAATCAGAAGTAGAAATATTAAAAGGACAAATTAAATGACCATAGTTAGAAATTTTGCTACAATGGCAGCCAATGTCAGTTCATCTGGTGTGCTTTCTGGTCTCAATGGAGGAACCATTACTGGTGAAGTAAAAATGTGGGCTACAGGCACAGCACCAACTGGTTATTTGTTGTGTGATGGTTCTCTTGTATCTAGAACAACATATGCTTTACTGTACTCTGTAATTGGTGATACATTTGGTGCTGGTGACGGTTCAACCACATTTAAGTTACCAAGTTTTAGAGATAGAATGCCTATTGGTGCAGGTGCCACATACAGTGCCAATACAACTGGTGGTTCTGCTGATGCGGTTGTTGTAAGCCACAGCCACTCAGCCACATCAACATCAACTGTTACAGACCCTGGACACAGTCACACGGCGGCTAGATACGGTGGCGGTAGTAGCACTGGTGTTGGAAACGTTGATAATGACAACTTAACGGTCACAAGTACAAATACCACAGGCATTACTGTTGCCACAAGCACAGCTGTTGCAACAGCTGGTGTAAGTGGTACAAATGCAAATTTGCCTCCATATATTGGCATACACTTTATTATTAGAACCGGTCTATAAGAAGGAATTTAAATGACAACAAGAGTAAGTACCTCGGTATTAGCAAACACAGCGGTAACACCAGGAACATATGGCGGTGGCGTTACATCGTCTAGCCATCAAGTTCCAGTTATTGCAGTTGACCAACAAGGTAGATTAACTTCAGCTGCAAATGTTACAGTTACAAGCACATCTATATACGCAAATACTGGTCAATTAACAGCTAACGCATCTGTTGGTGTTGTTTCATTAGGATTGGCGACCGTTCTTTCTGATTCAGCTATTATAAATCCAATTGGTGATGGTACACATACACCAGTTTTTACCTTAGATAAGTATGGTAGAATTGTTGGTGTATCTTCTACGTTGATTACTGGTGGTTCTGCTGGTATTGGTGCAACAACATACACAAGAACAACATTTACATTAGCTGCAGTTACATCAGTATTTACTGTATCATATACATTGGGTTATCTACAAGTTTATCACAATGGCGTTTTACTTCCTTCAGATGATTACAGTGCTTTGGATGGAACAAGTGTTACTTTGAATGTAGCTGGAAGAATTGGTGACATTATTGAATTCCTTGCATATTCTGTAACATTAGTTAACAATGTATCACCATCATATGCTGGTGGTCAAGGTGGTGCAGGTGGTACCGTGTTATATCAATCAGCAGCCAATACTACTTCTAATACGGCAGTAGGCACAACAACTTATTTACTACAAAGTAATGGTTCTGGTGCACCAACATGGGTTAATCCAGGTTCACTAGCAGTTAATACAGCCAACAATTTAACCAATACACCTAATATTACTGTTGGTACAATTTCAGCAGCTAATACTCAAACAGGCAACACTCAAATATATTCACTTGGTGTTGGTACTGCTGCATCATCCGCAAACGGTGAAATTCGTGCAACAAATAACATTACTGCTTACTATTCATCTGATAAGAAATTCAAAGAGAATGTACAAGATATACCAAATGCACTAGAAAAAGTTGATGCAATTGGTGGTAAATTATTTGATTGGACTGACGAATATATACAAGAACATGGTGGTGAAGATGGTTATTTCATACAAAAATCTGACTTTGGTGTTATTGCTCAAGATGTTCAATCAGTATTTCCATTGGCCACAAGAACAAGAACTGATGGTTCATTAGCAGTTGACTATGAAAAACTTTGTGCTTTGGCTTTTGCAGCTATCAAAGAATTAAAATCAGAAGTAGAAATATTAAAAGGACAAATTAAATGAGTTTAGCAAGAAACCTTTCAACACTAGGACAAGCAGCAACTTCTACTGGTTATATACCAACAGCAAATGTATCAGGAACACTTTTGCCATCTACCATAGCTTATGGTGGTGGTGCTGTATATGAATCTGTAGGTACAATAAGTTCAAATTATACTATGACTGCTGGTAGATCCGGTATGTCAGCTGGACCTATAACAATAAATACTGGTGTAACTGTGACTTTACCAACAGGTTCTCGTTGGATTATTCTATAAAAGGAAAATTATGAGTTCACTTATTATTTCAGGAGACACCAGTGGCGCAGTTACATTGGCTGCACCAGCCGTGGCCGGCACAACTACACTTACACTACAGGCTAATACTGGAACATTAGCATTACAAAGTGATGGACTTGGATTCTCTCAAACATGGCAAAACGTATCTGCAAGTCGTTCAACTGGAACAACTTACTACAATACAACAGGAAAACCAATTCTTGTATCCGTTAGGTCAGATGTAAGCGTTAACGGCGTAATAACTGTTAATGGCGTGCAGACAGTTTGGGCGGATCAAGGCCCATCAAACAGAGGCCCACTTGTAACAATTGTTCCACCCGGACAGTCTTATGTTATAACAGGTTCTTATTTATCTGGCTCTTGGTCAGAACTTCGTTAAGGAAAACAAATGACACATTACAAAGCCCCCGACAACTCAGTTCACTTCCTTGATGATGACTCGTTCTTCTATCTACTTCCTGCTGGCTCAGTGCCAATCACAGATGAAGAAGCAGAAGCATTAAGACCAAAACCACCTGAACTTACTTATGCACAGAAACGTGCCGCAGAATATCCACCAATAGGTGACCAACTAGATGCCTTATGGAAAGGCGGCGATGCGGCCGCTGAAATGTTGGTAAAAGTTCAAGCAGTAAAATCTAAATATCCAAAGGTTTAAAAAATGGCAGTCACAATAAATGCTTCTACATCAGCTGGATTAATTCAATCCGCAGACACCAGCGGCGCATTACAATTACAAACAAACGGTACTACAGTAGCTTCAACAGCTACCAATGGTGACTTTGCCTTCAACTCAGGCTATGGTTCTGCCGCTACTGCATACGGCTGTCGAGCTTGGGTAAACTTTAACGGTACTACTGCAACACCGTCAACAATAAGAGGTTCGGGTAACGTGACTTCAGTTACAAAAGCTTCAACTGGAATATATACGGTAAACTTTACAACTGCAATGCCTGATACAAATTATTCGGGGCAAATAAATCAAAGCGGTGCAGTCTCAAGTACAGGAACATACGCAACAGGTTCTATGGGGATAAATATTACTCTTCCAAGTACAGGGGTTCCCTACGATGTTGGCGTTATTTCTGTAGCAATCTTTAGATAAGGAAAACCCATGACACAAGTAATCATTTACCCAAACGATGAAGGCTGGTTATCAGTCGTCAGCCCTGCCGCTGAATGCGGCTTATCTATTGAGGAAATAGCTCGCAAAGATGTACCAGCTGGTAAACCATATCATATTATTAATGTAAACCAACTACCACAAGAACATATGTTTTTTGAGGCATGGGAGGCTGACTTCTCAAATCCTGATGGAGAAGGCATTGGACATAAAGCATGGTTTGCCGAACAAGCCGTTAAGGAATAAGCATGATTACTATTAATATTACTAAAGCAAAAGATATTGCTCATGACATTCGCCGTGCAGCAAGAACAGAAGAATTTAAACCATACGATGAAGTTATTATGAAACAAATTCCTGGTGCTGATACAACTGCTGCTGAAGCCGCAAGAGCAGTAATCAGAGAAAAGTATTCTGTAATGCAGTCAGTAATTGATTCTGCTACAACAGTAGATGAAATTAAATCAGTTTTACCATGAATTTATATAAATTAGAAACACAAGGAAATAAATCATGACAATGATATTAGACGGAACAATCACATTCAGTGATGCTACCGTGCAGAACTCCAGCTCAAACACTTATTCTATTGGTTATGGACAAACGTGGCAAGATTTGACCTCGTCACGTACAGCGGGCACAACATATACAAACAGTACGTCAAAACCAATTTATGTATCAATTAGGTCATCTGGTTCGCCACCGAGTTTAACTTTGAATATCAATAGTTTGGCTGTTTTTCAGTCATATCCGCAAAATATTAACGCATCTCAATCAGTTGCTGGAATTGTTCCCCCCGGAATTACATACAGCGCAACATACGCAGGGACTGGCGGTGGCATTTCTGCTTGGTACGAACTTCGTTAAGGATAAAACATGCCACATTTCAAAGACTCAGAAAATAAAGTATATTGGCTTGATGCAGGTGATGATGCTTCAATTTGGTTGCCTCAGTGTACACCAATCACGGATGATGAAGCTGATGCTCTAAGAATACAACAACAAGAAGCTGCTTTTGCTGCATTAACTTATGCACAAAAACGTCAAAGTGAATATCCACCATTCACTGATTACCTTGATGGTGTTGTCAAGAGTGACCAAGTACAGATTGATAAGTATATTGCAGACTGCTGGGCAGTCAAGGCTAAATATCCAAAAGGATAAAACGAGTACTAAATACCATAATAACTCATAAGAAAAAACCACCATGGCAGCTGGGTACCAAGAATTATTTTTAGAACAAGGCACAGACTTCACCACATCAATCACTTTAGATGATGTGAATGGTGACCCATATAATCTTACTGGCTTTACCGCAAAGAGTCAGATGAGAAAGTCATATTATTCTACCAGTGCTACTGCTCAATTCACAATTACAATCAATACACCAACATCAGGTACATTGAATATGTCTTTGGCATCTGCAAACACAGCCAATATTGCTGCAGGTCGTTATGTCTATGATGTGGCTATCAAAGATTCCGCAAACACAATTACAAGAGTTTTAGAAGGAATAGTGAATGTATTACCGCAAGTTACTGTATTTTAAGGAATAATATGGCCACAGGACCAATATCAACAATTAAAGTACAAGTCGGTAATCAACAAGGCCCAGCTGTCGTTACAACATCACAGATATCAACTGATACAATAGCAAGAGATGTAGCAGCAAGTGCTTTTACAAAAGCCAATGTTGCATATGCACAGGCTAATGCGGCTTTTATTCAGGCTAATACACCAAGTTATGTTGCTAACTCAGCAGGTGTTTATGCCAACGGTGCGTTCACACAAGCCAATACAGCAAACTCATTGGCGCAAGCAGCATTTAATGCAGCCAACAACGCTGGAGCCGCAAGTGTTGTTGCTTCTTTTCTTCAAGCCAACGCTGCTTTCATTCAAGCAAATTCAGCCAATACGCTAGCAGCCAATTCTTATATTCAAGCTAATGCTTCTTTTATACAAGCAAACTCGGCAAATACGTTAGCTGCTAATTCTTACATTCAGGCTAATTCTTCTTTCATTCAAGCAAATTCAGCCAATACGCTAGCAGCCAATTCATATATTCAAGCCAATTCAGCCAATACGTTGGCAGCAAACTCCTATATTCAGGCAAATGCGGCTTTTATCCAAGCTAATAGTGCTAATACATTGGCTGCTAATTCTTACATACAAGCAAATCTTGCCAATGCCATGGCATATGCGGCGTTCGCAAAAGCAAATACTGGTGGTTCTGGTT
>Ga0114959_10000473_pt1 | contig 37928 bp, 22 predicted proteins | sample C_130625_EF_Meta_FD_87317 | JGI IMG/M metagenome (GOLD analysis project Ga0114959, IMG submission 87317) | Freshwater microbial communities from Lake Croche, Canada to study carbon cycling - C_130625_EF_MetaG | ecosystem: Environmental > Aquatic > Freshwater > Lake | place: Lake Croche, Canada... | reverse complement strand
GCCGGTTTCCTTTACCGGCAACACGCTGGTTCTGCCCGAGAAGCGAACCTCGATTCGAGTGGTAAAGGTCGAGTTGGAAGGTGCGCCTAAAGTGGAAGTGTTGCCGATCCGCGCGAGCGACATCGGGGCCATCACGCTGGCGGCGGCGGACGCGGTGGTTAACAACGGACCCCAGTTTGAGAACGACAAGGGCGCACTAGGTTTTTGGACCAACAAAAACGGAACGGCAGAATGGACCTTCACGAGCCCCGTAGCGACGACGGTGGATGCCGTGGTCTCCTACGCTTGCGAGCCGAAGTCGGAGGGAAGCGTGGTGGCGGTGGACGCGGGCGCAAGCCGGCAGTCGTTCACGGTGGCCGAGACTGGCAGCTGGTCAAACTTTAAAACCGTCAAAATTGGCCCCTTCAAGATTTCGAAGGGCAAAAACACGGTGAAGGTGCAGGCGCTTTCAAAGCCGGCTTACGCAGTCATGAACTTGCGTTCGGTAGAACTTGTCCCTCATCCGTGATCTAGAGATCTAGAAATCGACGGATATCCCCGGTCGAGTTTTCGAGCGGGGATATTTCTTGCCAAATGATCTCGGGAACGATCAGGTTTCCCGGGATTTTTTCGACGGTGAGGGTGAGTTGCCCCAGTTCCAGCCCGGCAAAGAGCGTGAAATTGGTTGGGTGCAGCCGCTGCCGCAGCATCGGCGCGTAATCACAGAAGAAATGTGGCATAGGGAGCTCAAACACCGGCGAGTTACGGCAGATGAGTTGGGGCGCAGCCGCCAGGTCGCGATCAAAGCCGCGTAGTCGGAGGAGGGCGGGATTGGGTTCGACCTTTGCTTGCCAAGCATCCGTTACGCCCGATTCCTCGGGCTCGAAGACCAAGACCAGTCGATTATAGTCGGGCGTGCGGCCGAGAGGTTCTACGAATTCCAGATTGAAGCGACCAACTTGGATGCCGCAAGTGAGGGCGTTTGGCCAAAAAGGGCCGATTGGCCACGCCTCGGGGTATCCGCGCCGAAGCAGGTGGGCGTGGTCTCGCCGGATATCATCGGTTTCTAGGATGATGTGGTCGAGCCGGCGCGCGCGAATTGTTTCGCTACACATGATGCCTTGTATCATATCGCCGTGCTAGAAATCGTCGCGATGTCGGTGAATGATGCTCTTCGGGGGGAGCAAGCCGGGGCTGGGCGCCTGGAACTGGTCACCGCGATTGAATTGGGGGGCCTAACCCCGAGTTTTGGAACATTGGAAGGCGTGCTAGATGCCGTGGAGATTCCAGTTGCGGCCATGCTTCGCCCCCGACCATCGGGCTTTTGCTACGACGATGACGAAATTTGGTCGATGCAGGTGGATGCCGTATCCTTGGCTGGAATCGGTGCCAAGGGCCTGGTCACGGGCGCCCTCAAGGAGAACGGTGAGCTCGATCTCGACTCGTTGGCGGCATTGGTAGATTCCGCCCCGGCGGTGGACTGGGTCTGTCACCGTGCATTTGATTTGACGCCAGACCCACTGCAGGCGATTGATCAATTGGTGGCGCTGGGGTTCAAGCGGATTTTGTCGACGGGTGGAGCGGCCACGGCGAGGGAAGGGATTGACGCGCTCCGTTCCTATGTGGTGCACGCGGCGGGGCGGATCGAGATCATGGTCGCCGGTGGGGTTCGGCACGACAATGTAGCCGAACTGCTTACTCTAACGGGGGCAAAGACGGCGCATGCGGGTCCGTTCGTGGCTACGAGTGATCCTTCGAGTGCCGGCGAGCATCCCACCGCGTTGGCGATGGGAGGTTCATACCTTTCGGTGGACGAGGACGAGGTGCGGGCTTTGGCTCGGGCCGTTCATGGCTAACCTAAGCTAGATCTTTCCTTTAACTTCGATATTGGTTTCGGAGCCGGAGAGGTCGCCGCGAGCGTATTCCTTGCGGCGGAGGTTGCCGGTGAAGTCGAACGGCGTGGAGGAGTTGACGGAGCCGAACCTAATTGAGAGTTGAGTGCGGCCCGAGAATTTTCCGTCCGAACTTGAGACGCCAGAGGCGATGGGGGACTCCGAGCTTGGAACCTTGCCGTCGGTCTTGAGAGTGACTCGGTCCTTGCTCCACTTGGCCTGTATGGTGAAGGCGGCGGTTTTGACGCTGGAATCAGATGTTAGGAACAGGCCGAGATTTGCGGAGTTGCGGCCAGTTTTGTATGCGGGATCGTCGCCAAGGGTCTCTTTATAGACGAACCTTCCAAGCGTAATTGAGAGCTCCGAGGCTGGGCTCAAGTCGCTGAAATTGCCGGTGAGTTCAATCTGAAACGAGTAACTACCGGTGGTCTGGGACCGAGTGGTGGAGGAGTTGAAGTCGGATTGGGTGACCTCACGCGTCCGAATTGCCTCCGTGTACGAGACTTTTGAGCCGGCTGGGAGGGGATCTGGCTTGACGGGTGCGGCTGCCTCCACTTGGCCGAAAATGGGGAGAATTGCCGCTAGAATGATTGCGCTCATGTTGCCTCAGCCGCAATTATAGCGGGCATTTCCCGGATTGCTACACATTTTGTTGGGAGCCGGTCGATTTTGTCGGATCCTGGGTCGGTCCCCCGTAACATGGTCGTTGTGTTACCCCTCATCTCGGCGGACTATCACCGCCGACCTTCTCCCTCGTGGCGAAGGCGGTTGGGTGGCTATTCTGAATTTCCGGACGCCGCCAGGAGTGTCGGCGCTCCCAGGGCGCCAACACTTCCGACTTTCTCCCGCGGAGCGAGGGTTTTGGCGGTGTAGACCATGCCGAGCATTTCTGATCGTAGGCTGCGGTTGAGGACGGTGATGGTGGCGTTGGGGAAGCGGGAGGGGAGGTAGTTTCGGTATTCGTGTTCGGCGCGCATGGGGTTGTGGCGAAGCATTTCTCGCCAGTTTTGGTCTGAGACTAACCGGGAAAGGCTTTTCCCGAACTGCGGATGACGCCAGGTTTGGGCGTGGTGGCGGAGGCGACCACGGATGACGGCCGGGAGTTCGGCCAGACGGAATGGTGAAACCGCCATATCGATAATGATGACGACGCCACTTGGGTGGAGCACGCGGTGAATCTCGGCGACCATGGGGTCCCAGTCGATGTACCGCCACGCTAGTACGGACACGATCGCGTCGAACGATTCATCCGGGTAAGGCAATCGCGGACCCTCGATCACGTCGAACGATACGTGCGGCTCGTAGCGTGCGTTATGGTTGGCTTTCTAGATCATGGCAGGACTGACGTCGACGCCAATGGCAGATTTCACGTTGCCGCTCAGGGCGCACAGCAAAGCCCCGTTTCCGCATCCGATATCCAGCACGTCGCCATCGGGGGGAAGGTTAGCGGTCACGAATTTCCACTCGTCCTCGCGCACGCGGAAATCACGAAAAACGTCGTCGTATAGCTCCGAAACGGCTTGGTAGGATTCATCGACCTCCGGCTCGGGCAGAAATTGGGTGAGGGGAATGCAATGGGCGAGGCCGAGCCGTTTCCTCGCCGCCGCCCACCATCCGCTACCTTTGCGACCGGGGACGCTGACGACATAGACATCTTCGGTCGAGGGTAGGACCGGGCGATAGCGGTCAGGATTGGCAGAGAATGTGGTGTAACTTAGGTGGCCGTAGGTAGGCACTTGGTAGCGGCGAGCAAAGTATGGAGCAAACCAGCGACCGCCACGGCAGCAGTGAAAGTAAGCGCTGGCATTTGCGGCGAAGGGAATTTCCAGCGCTTTCCATTCGGCGCGACTGAACTGCTCCGGAAACTTGGTGGTGCCAAACATGGGGCCGTAAAGTCCACTGTGACCGATGAAGTGGAGGGCTTCCAGCGGTCCGTGGCTGGTGACGGCATCGATGAACTCGGCTTTGCTTTCGATGCGAATGGCTTTGGCGTTTGGGGTCTGGCGGGCCAAGGTTTCGGCGGCGCGTTCCATTTCGGCGCCGCCGGTTTTGTAGAGGGTGGTGTAAAGGATCAGGACCATGCGGGGACTGCGTTCGTTCTGACGCCTAAGTTACCGAGGTATTTCCTTGTATGTGCCACGTTGCGTACGCCTCATCCTTGAGAGTTAAGGTGGGGTGAGTTTCCGGACGCCGACAAGAGTGTCGGCGCTCCCGGGGCAATTAGCTCCCTTCTCCCTTTGGGGAGAAGGGCGGGGGATGAGGGGTCCGGTTGCGTGGAATGTTGTCGAAGCGTAACCCCTCATCCCGGCGGAAAATCACCGCCGACCTTCTCCCTCGGGGAGAAGGTGTTTGGGTGGGGCGGGCTTACCAGGTTGAGATGGTGGCTTCTACGCCGAAGGCGAGGTGGGCGGCTTTTTGCATGCGCGCGGGGTCCCCGGTGGTGTAGAAGCTCGAGGTTCCGACGGTTGAGGTTACGGGCGGCAACGAGGGTATCAGGGCATCGAACGCGATGGTGGCGGGGTCGACAAATTCCACTTCGGGCATGACGAGGCGAATCTGATCGGCGAGGGCAATATAGTGGGTGCAGGCGAGGACGAGGCGGGGATCACGCCGGATGGGGCCGAGAATTTTCTGCAGTTCAGGACCGGCGGAGGCTTGCTGGCCCGCCTCGATGATTCCCGATAGCGGTTGAGCGACGCGGGGGTGAACGGTAAAGCCCGCGGCACGAAGCGGTCGGGCGTAGCTGCCACTGCGGATGGTGCGAGCGCCGCCGATCACGCCCAGCGGGGACCGGTCAGAACTGGCCTGAATCGCCTCTAGGGTGGGCTGAATAACCCCCGAGATGGGAATCGGGCTCTTTACGCTGCCAAGCACCGTGCTGGCCGCGTTGCAAGCGACGACGAGCCGCTGCGCACCGCGTGCCTGCATCTCTTCAGAAATGGTTTGGATGCGGTGGGCCAAAGCGGCGTGGGTGAGCATGCCGTAGGATCGAGACCCCTGATCACCCAGATAGATGACGTCAATATCGGACCGGTGTTCTCGTAGAAGTTTGTAGAATCCAAGGCCGCCCACGCCCCAATCTACGATTCCAAATTTCACACCATGTTTTACTCGCCAGCGGGGCGTTTCGGTTCGGTTATTTTTTCCTTGCTTCCGGCTATCCTTTTCGGACGCGTATGGCGGTGATGGAAAAAATTCGGAAAGGGGCCTCGTTTCAGCAACTTGGCTTGGTGCTAGTCATTCTATTTTTGGCGGTGGTGAACACGCGGTTTGCCGGGTCGCACCTGGACCACGTGGAAGGTCGAGTGGTGAACAACTTCCTGAACGCCTCCACGCTGCTGCAAATTTTTACGGATACGAGCTTTTTCGCCATCATGGCGGTGGGAATGACGGCGGTTATCGTCAGTGCCGGCATCGATCTATCGGTAGGATCCATTTATGCCCTGTGCGGCGTTTCGCTGGCGCTGCTGATGCGGGCCAATCCCGGATTGAACCCGGTGGTGGCGCTGGTTGCGACTCTCGGAATTGGCGTGCTGGCAGGGCTAATCAACGGCACTGCGGTCGCGAGCTTAGGGGTGCATCCCTTTATCATCACGTTGGGGACCATGTGGATTTACCGCGGGGTCGCCTTTGTGGCAACCAAGGCAGAGAGCATTTTGGTCCCGGAGTCCATGAACCATCTGCTGAAAACGGGGATGCCGGGGCGGCCGGATCTACATCCGGTGGCGACCTTAGCCATGCTGGCGGTGGTGTTTGTCGGTGGGGTTTATCTCACGCGGACGGTCTACGGAAGGCGAATCTTTGCCGTGGGGGGCAACGTGGACGCAGCCCGGTATTCGGCGCTGCCGATTGGCAAGATTCTGTGCGGCGTATACGTCGTGAGCGGACTCACCGCCGGCGTGGCCTCTTTCTTGAGCACCTGTTATTACGGGAGTGCTTCCAGCGGCGACGGTCAGGGATATGAGCTGTATGTCATCGCCAGTGCGGTGGTGGGCGGCGCGAGTCTGACGGGCGGAAAAGGGACGGCGATCGGCGCCTTTCTGGGGGCGCTCCTTATCGTAATGATCCGTCAATCGATTCGTACTTTGCGATTGGATTCTAACTACGAGTGGATTATTATTGGCTTCGCGATCATCATCGCGGTCGTCTTCGATCGACTCAGTGCTCGCAGAAGAAAGATATCTGCATAAAATAAAGTTTTGATGAGCCAAAACTTTCATTGGCTTTTGAAAGCACGAATGGGCTAGACTGAAAAGTGACGTCAGGGACGACGTTCACGAGGCAAAAGGCATTGGTAGATTACGATCCCAACATCATTCAGACCATTGAGGACGACCGTCCTCGCATTCCGGTGGGGCTTCTCTCCCGCGAAGAAAAAGATCGGCTGATTGAACGTGGCTTTTTGGGCTTGTACCGCTGGTACGTGGCCAAAAGTCAGGAAAAGCGGAACTGGAATCCCGATCTTTCGTTTGATTGGCGGGCCTTTCGTAAGGATCACTCACCGGAAGTGGTGCGGATTCTGGAAGGTTTCTTTGCCGTGGAGCAGTACGTTCCCGACTACGTGACGACGCTGCTGCGGGTGATCCGCAAGAGTCACGGGCGTTCTCACTTCCACATTCGATGGGGAGCCGAGGAAGAGCGGCACGCGGAGCTATGGCACAACGCGGTTTTGTTCTCTGGCCAGCGCGATGGTGAGTGGCTGCGCGGCTACATGGGCGATCTGCGGGCGAATATGTGGCAGCTGCCGTGGGACGACCCGATCCACATGATTTTCTACACGGTGTTCCAAGAGCGGGCCACGCAGGTGAACTATCTGAACCTGGGCGTGATTGCCCGCGGGAAGAGCGAGCTGGAAATGTTCGCTAACGATGCCGACCCAATTCTGGATGCGGCCTGCCGAACCATTGCGGCGGATGAAGCGGCGCATTACAACTTCTTCTTGGAAGGGGCCCGGCTTTACATGTACTACTATCCGACCAAGGCCATCGAGGCAATGTCGGACGTCATTAAGTACTTCGCCATGCCAGCTGGGAACATCATCCCGAACTACGATCGCTTTGCCGAGCTGGTGCATAAGGCGGCCATTTACGGTCCTCGTGAGCATGCAAAGGACGTGGTTCAGGTGGCGCTTAAGAATTTGGGCGTGGCGGGTCGTAAAGCACTCGAGAACGGCATTAAGCGCAGCCGGTTGGTACCGGATGAAGATGGAAACCTACGCGAGACGGCGGTCTTTGAAGGAATTGATTTCCAATTCATTCAATCGGCCGTGCAGCGTATTTTTGGGCGGATCGAGGGTCACGAGCGAGAATCGGGCCTGTGGGAAGTAGATCCCACCCCGTTCGTTCCGAACTACGCTTAAGCCTGCGGTCGGTCATATAAGTCTTATGGGTCTTATATGACCGATTACCGATAGAACAGATTGGTGGGATCGTCGCGCCAAACGGCTCGGTACTCCAGCTAAAGCGGATGCCCTGTTTTTCGCTCAATATTGCCGATTTGGGGGGCGAACGATTAAGATTTTTGAGACGTCTAACGATGAGCCTTCGTTTCGGTGGGCCTATTGGTCTACAATACGGTTTCCGAAAGGAAGGTGCCACTGCGGTCCTTGGTCGTGCCAAGGGTGGTGGGTGGCGCGGGATTAATTAAGCGTATGGCGTTACCACGCATTCCAATGACGCAGTTTTTACTGCAGAAAGGCTATCTGAAGCCGGAGCAGCTGGAAGAGGCGACGAAAGTTGCCCAGCAGACCAGCCAGTCCGATATCGGCAAGGTCCTTGTCTCGCTCAATATGGTGGGCGAGCGTGAAGTGCTCATGGGCAAAGCCCAAGAAATGGGCATCGGCTTTGTCGATCTAGACCGGATGACCGTCGATTCGAGTGCCATCAACGTGGTTAACGAGAAGTTGGTGAAGAACCACAACGCGGTGCCAGTTAAGAAAGATGGCATGACGCTGTATGTGGCCATGACCAATCCCAACAACATCGTCGCGCTCGACGATATCAAGATTGCTTCGGGTTGCCGCGTAGTGCCCGTTCTGGCCGTCCCCGGGGCCATTGAAGACGCGATTAAGAAGTATTACGGCGGTTCCGCCGCAGCCGATTCGGCAGCCGCAAATTCGCCGGTACCCGCTCCAACCGCTGTAGCTCCGGCGGCTGGATTTGGCGATGCGATGCGAACGGCTATCGCCCAAGCCGGTGTTGCCCGGGCCCGAGAAGACGCCCTCGATTCGGCGAGCGACGAAGACGAAAAGATGGCCGATCAGGCGCCAATCATTCGTCTGGCCAACGCGCTCATTCAGCAGGCCATTTCGGACCGAGCTTCGGACATTCACGTGGAGCCGCAACCGCGAATGGTGCGGGTCCGCTACCGTATTGACGGTGTTTTGATGGAAGCCATGACGGTGCCGCGAAACTTGATGGCGGCATTGATCAGCCGCTTCAAGATCATGGCGGACATGAACATTGCGGAACGACGAATTCCGCAAGACGGTCGTATCGAAATTAAAACGCTCGGTAAGGAATACGACCTTCGTGTTTCTTCCGTCCCGACTCCTTACGGCGAGAAGATCGTTATGCGTATTCTCGACAAGAACTCGGGCATGGTTGGCCTAGGCAAGCTTGGATTTACCGAGGAGAACCAGCTTAAGATTGAAGAGCTGACTAGTCAGCCGAACGGAATGTTCTTGGCGACGGGACCCACCGGTTCGGGTAAGACCACGACCCTTAACTCCATCCTTTCGGGCTTGAACACGGTCGGTACCAACATCTTGACGGCAGAAGACCCGGTTGAGTACCAGATGGTCGGTGTCGCTCAGGTTCAGATGAACAAGAAGGCGGGCCTTACATTTGCCACCGCGCTTCGTGCATTCTTGCGGCAAGACCCGGATATCATCATGGTCGGAGAAATCCGTGACTTGGAAACGGCGGAAATCGCCATTGAAGCGTCGCTAACCGGTCACCTTGTGCTTTCCACGCTCCACACGAACGACGCGCCTTCCGCCGTCTTGCGATTGGGCGATATGGGTGTGGAGCCGTTCCTTATCGCGGCAACGCTAATCGGCGTTCTTGCCCAGCGACTTGGACGTCGCGTCGATCCGGATCACCGCGAGCCTTACGAGGTTCCGGCCGCCGATCTTCGCCGGTTTGGAATGGACGTTCCGGATCCAGAGAAGCTGATCACACTTTATCGAGGCATCCCGCATGAGAACAACCGTATGACGGGTTACCGGGGTCGAACCGGTTTCCACGAGCTCATGACGTTGAACACGGAGATTGCGGAACTCATCGTCCGTCGGGCGCAGTTGACCGACATTAAGGCCGCCGCGAAAGCGAACGGTATGCGAGAATTGCGCGAGGATGGCCTCGCAAAGGTATTGAACGGGGTCACCGATCCTGGCGAAGTTATGCGCGTGGTGTTCACCGCCGGCTTCTAACGAGCGTAGTAAAAAGAAATGCAAAATCAACCGCCCATCATGCAACAGCCGCCCCGCGTTCCCCCTACGATGGGGGGAGGCGGTCTTCCGCCGATCAACGGGTCTGCACCCGGTATGGTCGAGAGCCCGGAGCCACCGAAAGGTCCGCCGGAATCGCTAGAAGACCTTCATATTGATGAACTCCTCCACATCGTGGTGGATAAAGGCGCGTCCGACTTGCACATTTGCCAGTCCTCGCCGCCCATCATTCGAGAAGATGGTGCGCTGAAGCCGCTGAACTACGAGAAGTTCACGCCGCAGCACGTTCAGCGAATGATGTACGACATCATTTCGGACGAGAACATCAACCGATTTGAAACGACGCTGGAACTCGACTTTTCTTACTCGCTCCCGCGACGTGCTCGCTTCCGTGTGAATATGTATCGGGAGAAGGGATCGGTTGCGGCCGCGTTCCGATTGATCCCGCAGAAGATTCCCACAGTGGAGCAGCTGAACCTGCCGCCGATCCTCAAGCAATTGACGGAAAAGCCGCGTGGTTTGATTCTGGTGACGGGCCCCACGGGGTCCGGTAAGTCCACCTCGTTGGCGGCGATGATCAACCACATCAACGAGAACCACGCCCACCACATCATCACGATTGAGGACCCGATTGAGTATCTGCACGAACACAAGAAGTGCATCATCAATCAGCGCGAAGTGGGAAGCGATACCAAGAGCTTCTTGAACGCGCTTCGTGGATCGCTTCGTGAAGATCCCGATATCTTGCTGGTTGGTGAAATGCGTGACATGGAGACCATATCCTTGGCAATTACCGCGGCGGAAACCGGCCACTTGGTGTTCGCGACGCTTCACACCAACACGGCAGCAGAATCCGTCGACCGTATGATTGACGTTTTCCCGCCCGGACAGCAGGAGCAGATCCGCGTTCAGCTTTCCAACAACATCATCGCGATCATTTCGCAGCAGTTGTTGCCGAAATTGGGTGCCCCCGGTCGCGTTCCGGCAAACGAAGTGATGATCGCGTCGGCGGCCATTCGCAACCTCATCCGTGAAGCGAAGAGCCACCAGATTCCGTCGATGATTCAGACCAGCGGCAACGTTGGCATGTTTACGATGGATCAATGTTTGCGAGATCTGTACCTAAAAGGTCTCATTTCGCTGGAAGACGCTTATGCTCGGTGCGTTCAGAAGGACGAATTGACTAAGATGATTAATTCCCCGCAGACGGGAGCCGGACCGGGATCTGGTCCCGGAGTTCGAGTCATGCCCAATCAGCCGGGCCGTTAAGGGTCGGGTAAACGACAGAAAAGGAAAAATTAGATGCCGGTATACAGTTACACTTTCCGAGACGCCAGCGGCGGTACCCAAAAAGGAACCGCCGATGCCGATAGCGAGGAGATTCTAAGGAAGCGGTTTGAAGAACAGGGCTTCACGATCACCGAGCTGACTATGATTAAGGCGCGGTCGCCGCGCCAGAAGCAGTACGGCAAAGTCAAACTCGGTCATCTTTCGGTTTTCTGTCGCCAGTTCAGCACCATGGTGGACGCCGGTGTGTCCTTGGTGCGCTGTCTGGACGTTTTGGGTCACCAGACCAGTGACCCCAAGCTTCGAAAAATTTTGACGGACATTGGCGAGCGAGTGGAAGGCGGCGAGAGCCTATCTCGCGCCATGCAGCGGCACCCGAGGACATTCAGCAACCTCTTCATCGGTTTGATCAAGGCGGGTGAAGTCGGTGGTGTTCTGGAAGAGTCACTTCAGCGACTCAGCCACTTCTTGGAAAAGGACGTGGAACTTCGCCGAAAGGTGAAGTCGGCCATGACGTATCCGACGCTGGTTGCCATCATGGCCGTCGGAATTACCACCTTCTTGGTCGTGTGGTTCGTTCCTCAGTGGGCGGCCATTCTGACCGACCTTGGCTTGAAGGCAGACCAGTTGCCGTGGCCCACTAAGTTTCTCATCGACGTTTCGAACGCAATTCAGCACTCTTGGTACTTCGTTCTCGGTGGCATTGCGCTGATCATCGTGGCGTACCGGATGTTTGTTTCCACCCGCTTTGGTCGCCGCGTGGCAGACCGCGTGCGGTTGAAGCTGCCGGTTTTCGGAAAGTTGCACCACAAGGTTTGTTTGGCCCGATTTAGCCGAACGATGGGTACGTTGCTGACTTCGGGTGTACCGATTCTTCAAGCCATTGAAACGGTGGCGGGAACGGTCGGTAATACGATCATGAGCGACGCGTTGATGGAAGCCCGCGCCCGTATCCGAGAAGGAGACCGCATTGGTGACCCGCTGGAAAATTCCAAGTTGTTCCCGCCCATGGTCGTCCACATGATCGGAATTGGTGAGGAGTCGGGATCTCTGGACTTTATGCTTCAGAAAATCGCCGACTTCTACGAGGCCGAAGTGGAAGCGGCATTGGCGTCTCTCACCGCGGCCATCGAGCCGTTGATGATCGTTTCGCTTGGATTTGTGGTTGGCTTCATCGTTATCGCGATGTTCCTTCCTTTGGTGGACGTTATCTCGAAACTGTCCAGCGGCGAAGGCGACGACAAGTAAAGGTTCGATCGAGAACCTTAAGGGGCGGACAAGCGAAAACCTGTCCGCCTCTTTGATTTGACTCCGGCAAAATTTCGGGTCCTGCTATCATGAAGCGATGAATTACGAGACCCCCGTGATCCCGGCCCTTCCGGACTGGACGGTCATTCTGGGGTTCTTTCTGGGAACGGTAGCCGGCAGCTTTCTTAACATGGTGATCTACCGATTGCCCCGGGGGATCAGCTTTTGGAATCCTAGCCATAGTATTTGCCCCATTTGTAAGCACAAACTGGACTGGATTGACCTGATGCCGCTTTTTAGCTGGCTGTCAACCCGCGGGAAATGTCGCTACTGCGCGGTGAAAATTCCCGTGCGCTACTTTCTCGTGGAGCTGCTGTGCGGGGCGCTGTTTGCCGGGATATGGTGGCAATACCTTTGCGTAGGCGATAAGCCTTTGGTGGCTACGGCTTACCTTGCGGTGGCGGCGTGCCTGGTCGCCGTCATATTCATCGATGCCGAACTGTTTATCATCCCCGACGAGCTGAACGCGCTGATCATGATCCTGGGGGTTTCGTACGGCGTGGCGAATAAGGATATGACGACCTGCCTGCTGGGTGCATTCACGGGTTGGGGACTCTTGTGGGGCATCACGCTTCTCGGGCGCCTGGCATTTGGGAAAGATGCCATGGGTCACGGAGACATCAAATTGATGCGCGGCATGGGCGCCCTGCTCGGGCCGGCCATGACGGGCGTTAGCCTCGTGATGGCGGTGTTTGTCGGGTTAATCGTCGGCGTGGCGTTGATCATTGCCCAGCGTGGAAAGGCGGTGCCAGAGGCGGCCGGAGATGATGCAGGAACCGAGGAGGAATTTGCGCCGCCTGAAAGCATCGGCAGCGTCTTTAAGTTTGGAATTTGGTATCTGCTCTGCCTCGATGTGGTGGGCGTTTTCATTCCCAGCATCTACAAACTGATTGGTGAGGAAATTCCGGATGCAGCCTCGGAAGAGATTGATAACTGGAAGCCAACGGTCACGACCATCCCATTCGGACCCTATTTGGCCGCCGGATGCCTGGTGTGCATGATTTTTGCCGGTCCGGTACAGCGGGGAATCGATGGCTATTTTAGTCAGTTCCAGGGTCCGTCCGTGCCATCTACCCGGTGACAAAACGTCTCAACTATCAGAGATTCCGTCGGCCTTAGGGTAGAACGACGAGAGAGATTAGGTAAGTGAGACGGGTTTGGAGGGGAACTACGTCCTGGGGGTCGTTGGATTCCGGTCGCGCGAAAGAGAGGGGAAGGTCTTTGTCGCGGGGTCGGTTTGGCCTACCAGTGCGGGAACATCGCCACCGGGGTGCGAGTCTGATTACGACGGGGATATCTGGAAACAGTGCGTATGAACGTTCGACGTGGATTTACATTAATTGAGCTACTGGTGGTGATTGCGATCATCGGCATTCTAGCGGCCATCACTTTTCCGGTGTTCACCCGAGCGAAAGACTCTGGGTATCGCTCATCGGACATCTCAAACATGAACCAGATTCGTTCGGCGCTGGAGCTTTATAAGCAGGACCAGGGTGCGTTTCCGCCCGCCTTGCTGGGCTACGCAACCGGGTACAGCAACTTCACCCCGTCAGACTCGGACATCATTCCCGCCAACCTGGTCGCCGGGGCGTTGTATCCCAAGCGCATCAACTCGCTCGAGATTCTACGACCCGCGTACGATCGCGGCGGTACGGAGGCGAGCAAGCTGTTCACCATGGCAAAGTGGCCGAACAAAGTGGCGGCTGGTGCCGGTGAAGACGAGAAGGCATTCCAGCGGTTTGGACCGACTGACGGCCCGGTGAGTCGCTGCGTGGACACCTCGCTGGTGACGAACTACTACTACAATATTTCTGGATATGACGTGGCGCCGGCGGGACCGCCGAGTGCCGGTCCCGGCAATGAATTGCGATACACCCTCTTCTGGACCGGCTACACGGTGCCCAGCTCGTGCAACCCGGTGGATGCCGTTGGAAGCGGAAACGATAACCCACGTCAGTTGGGCTACACCGATCCACCGGATACCACGGTGATCACCTGGAACAGTTTCTTCCGCGATTGGGCAAACGGTGTGCCCGAACGCTCGGGCAAGCGAGACCTAGTTCTCTTCTTGGGAGGCGGGGCGAAGCCTTACGATTCTCGAGAAGTGTTTGAAAAGAGCTGGCAGGTAAATCCTTAATCGGAGTTGAGATGGCAGAGTATCAGTGTCCAAAACCCGGCAACCGGGATGGTAAGGCCGTCGCTTCCGCGATGAACTTCCGCAATTTGGTTCGAACCCGACGTGGCACCACTTTGGTGGAGATGCTCGTCGTGATCGTAATCTTTTTGGTTGGGATTCTCGCCGTGGTGCAGATTTTCCCAGGCGGCTTCCGCCTGCTGATCCAGGCCCGTAAGCAGGCCCAGGCAGCTGCGCTAGCCCGGTCCGAGTCCGAGCGACTAACCGCTACTCCAGACGGCATTCCGGAAATGATTTTGCCAACTCTAGCGGCGGCCGCGAATAACCCCAGCTTAACTAACCTTGGCCCGGCTGGAGTATCGATCCTGCCAAATGGAGACCTGATTGGTACCGACGGCAGCAACTTGGGTCACTGGATGTACAACTCGGGTGCCAATCGCTTCCGGCTGATCGAGAGTGAGCATCACCGCATGTCCGCGCCTCGCCGGATCGGAACGGGCACGGACGATTACGGGTGTGCCTTCCTGCCAACCTTTGGTTTAGTCGATGGTGGCTACGCGCAGGTTAGCGGCAATTTGTTGGCGATCGAGACAAAGATCCCGGCGGACCTCACCAGCGTGGGTACTGATCTGTTCGGTACCGCCACATCGTTTGGCGATTTTTCTGCGGCCGTTTCTAATGCGGCGACTCCCCAGCTACTGGTGCCAACCGGAGATCAGACACGCCAGTACCGCGTGTGGCTGAATGTCAACGTGACGCGAGACGGAAATGCCAGTGCCCGAACTCTGCGGGCGTTGCTGGTGTCCACCCCGGTCACGACGATTCCTTCCGGAGCGGCTGAACATCCCCTCTATCGAGTGGACTTGAATGCCTTGGCTACCGCCAACTTGGACTCGGGTGAAACCCTGACGAATGTGGATTCCAGTTCCGTCCGGATTCGTCGGTCCTACCGAGAAGTAGGGACCTTCTCCAATGATCCGTTTGAGTTTCGGGTGATTGAGCCGAAGCGTGGACTCCTGTTGTTCAATCCCACCGCCGCCTCGGCGACCGTGGCCGACGGTGATGGTCGTAGCCCGCTGCAAGTGGTGGTGAGCTATGCCACCCGCGACTGGCGAGTGCTTCGGCAGGATGTACGATTCGTGGATGCCGATCAGGGTCAGTTTAAGTTGCCCCTGGGGTCAATTAAAACCAATAATCCTTCGACCCCCGATAGCTTGAATGTATCGACCATCGATTCATTGCCAGATGATCCGATCGGTCACCAGTCGCCATTGGCATCTCACTTTGCCATCATTGACCTGGAAACCGGTGGATTGGTGGCGGAGCAAACGAAGGCCGATGGCCGCCAATTGATTCAGGTGGATAAGGCCGCCGGTGTGTTCCGATTTATTGATGCGGATCCGTCGACTCCGACCATGGACATCACGATCGCACTGCCGACGGGGGGAGCCCGTACGGTTGGCCTGACGGGTCGGGCGCTGAGGGTGCTTTACGAAGTGAAAGAGGAGTGGAGCGTGCAAGTGACGCGAGCCGCCTCTCGCTATTCCGCCAGCGGTTTGTTGCCCGATATTGGTCAGTACTACATCGGAGGTACCAATTCGGGACTCGGCGGTGCCGCAACCCGGATTTACTTCCCGGCGGTTGACGCGAGTCAGTCCGTGAATGTGGACAAGATTGCCTACATCAGAGCCGGTGGCGGACGGGGAGAGATCTCGGCCACGAGATTCAATCTTCGATACCGAACCGGAGATCCGGTTAACTTGCCGAGCTTGGACATTCGCGAAGCGGCCAGCGATGCGATTGGCTTCGACTTTGATGCCGCTCCGGCGGTGTCCGGTGTCCGAGGGTCTTCGATCCAAGTGCGGACGCTGTGGAATCCCGACCAGGTGAGCCTGGGGTCGGATACCGACGCAAACATGGCGAAGATCAACACGTGGGGCCAGGGCTGGCGAAACCGGTTGACGCAGGTATTTATTGACGGGGGAGCAGGTAAGTGATGAAAAAGCGCGCGTTTACTTTAATAGAACTACTGACGGTTATCGCGATCTCCTCTCTGCTGTTAGGACTCATCGTCTACCCGATGTTCCAGAGCTTCAATTTCGTCCGCGAGGGCCAAGCTCAGGTCGACGCCAAGTCGCGCGCTACGCAGCTGTCCGAAAAGATCAAGACGGAAGTGAATAACTCGGTCGCCGTCCGTGGCGGCGGCCGCGTCGAGACGACTGTCAATGGGTTGAACATCCTGACATCTGCCTCCTCGGTCGTGGTGCGAGTGCCGCTGGTGAATCCCAACGGGAGTCTATTACAGCCGCGTTCGGACGCCGAAACGGTCCTGCCGTACGCAAAGCTCGATTTACTCAAGGCCGCTCAAAATGGTGAAACCGGGGCAACCGGGTTTGTAGATCCCATCACGGGAAAGATCGACCCGACGCTAAAAACGTTTAAAGGGCAAGTTTCGCTTCCCGTCACGCCTGGCGCGACGTTGATTCGGTACGCGGTCGCATTACGCGATCCGTTCAAGCCCTACAACAATCCGTACGAGGGATTGTTGATGGCGAAGAATGCCGATCAGGACAACTTATTTGTCCTCTACCGATTTGAAGTGCAACCGAGGGTTTTTCGCAGCATTTCCGGCAGTAGCCAATATGCGGCCAACCTCGAGTTTTTTGATGCGGATGCCGCCAATCAGCCGATTTTGGACGACCCAAAGTTTCTCGTGCCAAATGTAGATGGGAACGGCGTTCCGATTGAAACGGACGCAAAGGCAACCCGGATCAAGAATTGGTTGGCCAAGGGAGTGGTACAGACGGAGCTGTCCCGGTTTGATATGGTGGAGACGGTGTACGACCGCAACAGCCGGCGGGTAGCCAATACCGGTGGTATCCCGACCCTGATTCCGCTCGTTCAGTTCCGCCCTTCGCGGGTATCCAGCGAACCGGCGGCGGGGCAAACTGCCGTTCGGATTGGTGAAGAAACAGATAACGGTGCCGCTTTGGCTCCGGATACCTTTACGACGACCATGGGTCTGTGGTCAAATGCGATTACTCGTACTTGGCCCGTCGGCTGGAACTCAAGCGATAGCGCCAACAACGAATACGAAGTAGGCCGAGGCGATGCCAACAACGGTTTGCCCGGATTCCCGCCGGGATTCAGCATCTACGCCTACGATCCCGATACGGCGATCGACGACGTGCTGACCGGGATCGAGGTTTTTGACCTAGATACTTACACGCGGCTCAATAACACCGGTGGGCGATATCCGTTCTCCCAGGCCGTGAATGCGGCGAACGCCCGTAGCGGATGGCTATCTAACGCCGCGGCGCGACGAATCTTTACTCCGTATTCGATCGATGCCACACGGGGACGTCTGGTGAGTAGTTTTGCCATCTCCGAAGTCGGCGATATTACGAAAGCGGCGGACCCGCTGAACCCGAATAATTTGCCCACCGTTGGAACCGGAGAAGCCGAAACGCCGAAAACGGCGGCAGATTTGACCGGGAATTTTTACGACGCCAAGTTCGGCACGATCAATGCTCGGTTCAATAAGGTGTCTGACATGTGGGAGAAGGATACGAACAACAGCTATGGCGTTCGGAATCTGGATCAGTCACGCATTCAACGATTCATCGATCTGCGGGTGACGCCGGTGGGGGATGGTTCGAATACGCCATTGCGTCCGGAATTGGGCCTGAAGGCGAGCGTTGTGCCGGGCAGTGAGATGGTGGAAGGCCCGGACCAGAACCCTGGACCAAACTACGGCTTAAAAATCCGATACACCCGCGTGCAAGGATCCCCGGGGATCAACCAGTACCGAATCAACTATGCCGACTTGGCAGAACCGACCAACTACGGCTTGATTGGCTTGGGAGGTTCGGCATTAGCTGGATTCCTGCCCGGTTCCTATGACCCGCAGAATTTTGTCAGCGCGATTGTTCAGCCGCAGTACAAGGCCGGTTACATCCAGCTAAACAGCGATCCTGGTTCACCGCTGCCGAAGGGAGAGATTCGCGTGAGCTATCGATTCCAATTCACGAAGAGCCGAACGGGAACGTCCGCTCAATTAGCCGGTCTAAAGACTGACGTGTTTGCCGTGGACTACGATTCGAGAGAGCTGATGACCATTTTGGTTTCGATCCGGAGCTATCCGCAATCGAACCAGCCGAACGCTCAGACCGTTTCCCTGCAGACAACGGCTAAAGTACGGAACTACATCCGATGATGCATAAACGGAACCTAATTCAGCCCGAAAATCAGCCGGGATCGCCGTGGGTGCGATCCCTGCAATCCCGCCGCGAGCGGGGACAGACGATTATCGTCGCCCTTATCGTGCTGGGAATCTTGCTGATTCTGGGCCTGGTTTTTCTCGGAATCATTAGCCGTAGCGTGGGTGATAGTTCGCGACTGCAAACCCGTAGCCTCGCCAATGACCTCGCCGAGTCGGGCATTCGGTACGCGCACAATCAGCTTCTCACCAGCAGTGATGGGGCCGATTGGCGCGGCAACTTAACGCTTCCGATTGCGGAAGTGGGGAATCCGAGTTTCTCCCGCGATCCCGATGCGGGATATCTCCGCCCCGGTTCCGGACTCGCCTTGAGTTCTGGCGCAGCCGACACCGGTGGGCCCGATGGTTTGGGACCGTGGGTACGCGTGAACTTTGATGGCGGGCGCGCATTGGTTCGCGTTCGGTACGCGCCGAGTGACGCCAACATTTTTGCAAGTTCACCGGCCGGGGCGCTGCGCGATCCCGGAGCATTACGAAACTATCTGATCATCGAATCGATTGGCCGACCGGGACGAGTCGACGTGAATGATCCGACCACGCTGCTGTCGAATAACTCGATTCAGTTCCAAAACTTCGCCAGTACCGCTCAGTTGGAAGCATCACTGGGATCGTTTGGGAAGCTGGCGAGTAATGTGAATGCCAAAAAGCTCACCGCGTTTGCGGCGATCGGGATCACCGAGCACGCCCGGACGATTACCAACAAAGATAAGGTGAGTCGCCCTGCTGAAATCGGTATTCCGAGCAATCTGGGCGTCCTCTACTTCACCGAGGGCGGGTCTCCGGTTACCGTCGGCGATGTATTGACCCAGCAATTGGGTACGGACACGATCGAAAATGTCGTCGGTACCAGCAAAGTCTACGGAATTGGTGGGTTAGGGTCGTTCCATAGCAACGCCGATATTGCGCTTTACGGTCAGTTGACCCTGTTTGCCAACGTATCGATGGGTGACAACTTCAGCGTCGCCGGAACCATTACCGGTACGTCGGGCTCGGTTTTGCGGGTGAACCGCCGGGAATATCAGCGACGGACGCAGACTTGGCTGCCGAACGAGGTCTATAACCTGAGCGGCGGTGGCAATCTGGAGAGTCGTTCCGAAAGCTTTACGACGGCAAAGGGTGTCGTAAAGGATAACGTGGCCCGTACCGATGGAGACGGCTACAACCGTGGCGTGGGATACGAGGCGCCGCCCCTGTTCAGCGCGATTGATCCGCAGACGGGCGAGAACCGCTACGTGCAGTTGACCAAAGCCTCGGGACGTGCAGAAGGTGGACCGAACAGTGGTCAATTCGGTTACGGAAGCGGCACTTTCGTGGACAACGCCAGCGATCGTCAAACCCCGCGAACCGAAACCGGTCGTGCTGGTAATCCGGGAACCGACTCCCTCACATTCGATTGGCTAAACCCGAACCATCCTGATAGCAAATATTGGGTGGGTCCGTACTACATGCCGCCAGGAGCTCAGATCGAGTTTCGGCCGGACGGATTCTTGATTACTCGCGACTCGCGGGCACCGGTTGCGGAACGATTTTGGCGAACTCCGGCTGGCGCAAGCACCAACGTGCGCACTATTCGGTACCGATTGGGTCGAGCTTCCAATCGAAAGCTCTACGTGGTCAACTCGTTCACCCCGGGGATCGCTTCGATCGATGGCAACCTCGGCGTCAGTGACTTTGATCGTGGCGTACCGTTCAACGGTGTGATTTACGCCCAGGGCAACGTTCGGGTACGAGGAATTATTCCCACCGACGTTCAGATCACTTTGGTGTCCGACGCCACCGCTTACATCGAAGGCAGCATCACTAAAGGCATTACGGGCAATCAGTGGACCGCCACTTACAACCCGGTCTTGGGAGATCCCGAGGCGCCGCTGGTCATCGGCACCAAGATGGACCGACTCAGCCGGTCGCTGCTTGGCATCATGGCGCGAGATTACGTGGCTCTGAACACTACGATGTTCTTCGGCCCCGCCGGAAGTGAGAATGCCGAGGCCGTTCGCGATCAGCAGGCGATGAAGATTGCCCAGGACGGATCGATCAGCCTGCAGCAAGAATTTGTTCAAGGGCCATCCACGGCGGTGGATACATACAAGCCGAATAACTGGAAGCCGTACGCGGTCCAGTATCGAGATGCGGTGACCAACGATCCGCTGAACGTTCAGCTGCTTCTGTCTCACGCCATGGAGGATGGAGCCGCCGACCGGTCGTTCATCGGTTTGAGCATCAATCCTAACGTGTTTGACAGCCCAACGGTCGTGTCTCCGTATCTATTCCCGAATTCCGCAGACAATGCGGCGTCGCCCGCTTTCGAGCCGACGAACCCGCCGTACGTGCCGGTTTGGGGATTGGGAATTGAGAACTATCAGCGCTCGCCGAAGTTTGAATCGATCGCTTTCCCAATCGTGACGGCGCTAACGGCGACGTACACGACGCCGATCATTTCGGCCACGGGTAACGAAGGCTCCTACAAGCTCTTTGATCAGGGAACGAACATTTTCCAGATCTCGCCGAGTCAGTTGAACGGGGTGCCGAGCAACGACTACCTGTTGGCCCGAGCATCTGTTGCCCCCCACGATATTCGCGTGGAAGCAATGATCTATGCGGAGCAGGGTTCGTTCTACGTCATTCCTGGACCGTGGTTCAACGAAAATGCGAATGACCGCCGCGATACCTATCTGGCTCGAGTGGCAGATCTAAAGGCCAACGGTCAGACGGATGCCCAAGCCCGGGCGATTGCCGACGACGAGCGACTGCAGAATTTCGGGGCGAAGCCCGCCATTCCGTTCTACGGAGAACCCGTGGATGTGCGCGTGTCGGTTGTGGGTGCGGTAGCCGAAAATATGCCGCCAAGCATGGGCGAACAGACGGCGTGGTTGCGCAAGTGGGGCTGGATACCGGTCAAGTTGGGTGCCACTTCCGCAAATATTCCGGCCTCACACGTGCCAAACGGTACAAATTTGGCGACGACTCCCGTGGTTCCGAACTTGATCTTCAGCTACGACCCGGTATTGGGTTCGGGACGATCGAACGGATTCGCGACGATCGAAAATGATCGGTTGATCTTGCGCAACGATACTAGCGGACGTCCGCTGCCACCGTTGCCCCGGCTACCGGTGAGTCCTTCGCTTTCTTACTTTGGAGAATTGAACTAACATGCAACGATTCGTTACGGGCATTGCGGTGGCTGGTCTGGCGACCGTTGGTTGGGCCGGGCCGCAGGGTTACGCATCCCGATTCCAGAACATTCGGGCTGGAGTTGTTGTCTTGGATGCCGACCGGGTCAGCGGAGCGGTACCCGCCCGTAGCGCAGCGCCGTTCACTTTCTACAATCTAGATCAAGCGGCTCCCATCAAGCCGGCCGGATGGAGCTTTTACAACCCGTACGGCCCCTCGGTATTGAGTCCCGAACTTTTCGCTCGTTATTCCGCCATCAATGCGTCCTTGCCTTCGGGGGTACGGGGACCGGCGCCGGTGTTGGGAGATCGACTTACGAAGCGAAACGCGCCGTATTGGGAGGTTTCCATCGGTGGGTTGAGCGACGCTCAGCTGGCAAACTACGACGTCCTACTCGTGGCGCCTCGCTACAACGGCAGCCTGAATCCAGCCGAGCGCAACAAGTTACGCCGGTTTGTGGATAACGGGGGCGTCCTGTGGGTTGATCCCGGCGCGCTCGCCACACCTCTCGACAACATTAACAATTTCCCAATCGCGTTCCAGGTGATACCCTCGCCCGAATCGGGTGGAGAACAGACCGACTACGCCAATCCGCTCGTCACGTGGCCCCAAACGCTTTCACCCCGAGAGATGTCGGTTTTGAATGCGGAAACCTGGAGCGCAAACAACTGGCTCATTGCGCCCACATCGCCAAACCCGGTGAATACGCTGTTTTCGGGTCTGGTGAGCGAGTACCAGCAACTCAAGCCGGTATCGGTCGTATCACGCGGATCCAGAGCCACCTACTGGTCGGTGGCTAGCGCGCAGTTGGGCGAGGGATTCATCGCCGTTACCTCGCGCGGTATTGCGGCAAAGCTTAACTTGCCGGCTAATTTTGGATCGGTGGATGACAACGCATCGTACGTGGCGAAGGACTTGAATCCCGGAGTCGCGGCAACAGCGGCGGCAAAGTTTGCCGTTAACCTCATCAGCACCGGTTCTCAGTATCGCCAGGCGGCGGGCAGTAGTCGAAAATCGGCCAGCACATTCTTGTCAATCGATGCCCCGCTACTGGAGAGATTCCACTCCGAAGCTCCGCTCGCGGCATCAACTCGCCAGAGCCCACCGATTGTTTACAAAGGCGTTACCATCGCTACCGACGGAAACAAATTGGTGGCATTTGACTCCAATCCTCAGGCCGATCTGGATAACGATGGCAACCCGGACGATGGGATTCAGGACTACGGCAGCGGAAAATCTGAAGATCGACTCTGGCAGTCGGTAACCATGTCAGGCCCAATCTCGGCCCCTGTGGCCGTGGAGGTGGCTCGCCCGCTAAACGGACTTCCGAGCGACCAGGTGCTCGTGGTGGATTCTTCCGGCACCCTGCACAGTTTTGCCGTTTTCCCTAAAGACGCCAATGGTCGAATCAAACCTTTGACGGCGGCCCCAGAGTTGTGGAGCGAATCTTCCCCGACGGGTACCGCTGATTTTGGGGGCAACGTGCCGAATCCGCCCACCATCCACGAAAACTTGGCGATCGTCGGCGATTCATTCATCCGCGGTTCATCTCGCCTCGGCCGAGTGTGGGTCGAAAATCTACGAACGGCGAATCCGCTGGGCGGTAACTCTCCGCTTGCCCTGGGAGGGCCGAGTTCCGACGTCAATATCGGGGAGATTTCCAGCGGACCCACGGTGGGCTATATCCCGATCCAGGATAACTCGGGTGGAGTGGATCGGATTGTTTACGTGCCGACAAGACCTTCGGGGGCGGGAACTCCCAATCCCAATCTTGCCGCTTCGGTGACGAGTATTTGGCTTGGATCTAAGGGTGAACGGCCGGTCGATTTTGATGATTCCACCGGTTCCCTCCTGGTTACCACCCGCGCGGCAACCCAGGGTGGTCTCACGATTTACCTGCCGGATCCCAGCGGTCCCGAGGCGGAGTTCTCGCCGCGACTCACGATCATTGACAAGTTTGGGAACCCGATGACGGAGGGCCAAATGCTCTCCTACTTCACCGGACTTTCCGCTACCACGGGAGCCGGCGGCGTTCTTTCGTTCCCAATGAAATCGGGGGCGCGATTGCCCGAGGGTTCTGGAGTACGGGTCGATTACACAATCAACTGGGCAGATACAACCCCGGGAATCATGACGAATGCGATTCGTGGCATCGTCAACGTCCCGGATAAGGATAACAATCGATCCATTATCGGCTCCTTGGCCCTTACGCCAATGGGAACCATCTACGCGGTGGTGGGAGACGGTACCACCGGCGGCACTTTGCTCGGATTCCGCGAAGAAGGTCGCGGCGCTTTCCGCTGTATCTTGCGGTACGACCTGTTCGAGCAACACAACATTTTGTTGAATGACTCGGTCCGCACCCCGTACCGAGAAGTGCTGGCGGATAACGATCCGGTCAATGCCTTTATTCCGAGTGCGAATGCCGATGACGCTCGATTGAGATCGTTTGCCTTCCGCACCGGGCCCAGTGTGCGTAACGGGCAGGTGATGGTCGGTGCGCGGGCGCAGAAATTTATCACCGTTCCTGGATTTGGCCGTGTTCCGGTTCCGGTGGGCATCCTCATGGCATTCCGCGCCGAGCCCGAAGTAGCCGAGATCCCCGTGGGTGATGTTGGTAACGGAGTGACCCTTCTACAGCCAGATATGGCGCGTAGCTCCGATGCAACGCAACCCGAGACGCAAAGCGTTTTCTCGGACTCGAATTTCACCTACAACCCATCGCAGGGCGTGATCCGCATTGATAACTTGATGTCAAGTAATCGCGGACCGATGCTTGCGTCCCTTAGCCTCAGTCAGCCGATCATCGTTCGACCCGCTAACGGACCGGATAAGTTAATCGATCCGGATGCTTTGGGCGGGCGCTGGAATCCGCTACTTTGGTACACGACGGTAACCGGCTTGGACATTCCGCTCGGGGGTTCCGGCGTATTGACGACCGGGAACACCGTCTTCATCTCTGGCGAAAGTCGCGCACCAAATGTCCTGTCCGGATTGGGACTCAATCCGGTGGGTCAGATCTACGCGTACGATTCTCAAATCTCGGCGAATGATCCTAGCTTGATCTCTTGGTCAGTTCGACCGTGGGTCAAGCAGATGGGGCAAATCATCAACACTGGGGATGGAATTACCGGTAACGCCCACGTGCGCTGGCCACAACTGAAAGGTATTTCCGGTGTGGAAGACTACGTCATCCGGCTGAACCAGACGGTTCTGGCTGGCTCTTCTACCTCGTACGGGGTGGTGGGCGGAGAAGGCTCGCTGATCTCGTGGGGCGACACCGGACTGTATAGCTTTAATCGCAGCGACTTCGCGGTGTGTGATCAGAACCGATTTGGTATCTACGATGCCTCGGGCAACGTCTCGTTCACGTCGGATGCCATCGCCACCCTTGGCGGCAACGGCACGCAGGCGGCAACCGCGGTTCGACCGATCACTCGACCGGTCAAATCGTATTCGTTGGGATCGGGTGAATCCTTGGTGGTGGACCCAGGAAGCAACCGGGTGATCCGGATCGATTCGGCCAGCCGAGAAGTTCGTTCAATCACCGAGTTTTCGATTGATAGTAGCTACGTCCCGACGGGATTTGAAGCGAACGAATCGACAAAGCTTTCCGCTCCGATGGACGCGTCCACCTGGGCAGAATTTGCCGTCAAGTCGGGAGATGGAGCCTTCACGAACCAGGCGGCGACGGAATGGTGGGTTCACTATCTGATTGCCGACACTGGGAACTCCCGACTCATCGAGTTGGTGGATCGCTACCAAGTGGATCCCGCCACCGGACGAATTCTCGGGCCGGTAATGGTTGGATCCGTTCCGCAGTTGGGCGTATTGGCATGGCATTCGCCTAAGTCAGCCAGCGGACCTGGCTTCTCCTACCAGTCGGTGAACCGGGTGTTTGTCCCAGCAACTGGATCGGCTCCGGATCGATTTGTATACGTGAGTGGCGTCTCGAACGCCGCACCGAATCGGGCAAGCGTCGGTTTGGATACGGATCCCACGTTCGACACCTCCTCGAATGCTCGTAGCGGTAACGGTGGAGTTGTCGTGATGGACCCGGCCGATCCGAAATTCGTGCGCGTTGTAAATCGCTTCGCCGCGCCCGATACCAGCGCAACGCCGTTTTGGGATGCAAGTAGCGGGACATTCCGCTCTGCCGTGGCGGCGAACAATCCGATTCTGACCGCTCGACGGTCGGGTGCGGCACGTCCAATATCGAACCTGAATTCGGTAACCGCGCGAGTCATCAACCAGGGCGGTACCCCGATTCTCGCGGTGATGATCGCGGAAGGTACCGGAGTGTACGAGTTGGTAATGCCAAACGACACCTCTGATGTTGCCAGCGCGATTTGGATGCTACCAAATGAAGCCTACACCGCCCTACGACGGTTTGGCGGCACGGGCGCGCCTTCCAGTTCGAATCCAAAACAGTTACGAGCCACCTATGCTCGGCGTCTGGACAATGGCGATGTAATTCTGGTGAACGGCGTGGTTGGACAGCGGTTCAACGGCGACTCATTCACCGGCGAAGTGTTGGAACTCAAGGGTGATGGCATTGACACTACCAGTCCGAATCTAGGCTTTGGCCTTGCTTCCATTAGGTTTGAGTTTGGTCCGGTCCAGGGCACGCGGGGGCTTGTGCAACCCGTGTTTGCAGATCGGCGATAGAGAGAAATCGAAGAGACATGAACGGTCAATCGGTATTACGTTGGTTATTCGCATCCGCCGCAGTGGCGACGCTGAGTAGCATGTCGTGGGCACAATCTGCCCTCGACTTCCCTGGTCTCAAGGGGGGAGGCGCGCGCGTTGGTCGCAATGGAGACGTTGCTGGCAGCTATCCCGGTCAGGCTCCGCTTAAATGGTTCTTCCCGGCTGGCACCGGAAACGTGTCGCCTCTCACCATCGATAACTCCGATGCTTCCGACGCCCGGCGGGTATTCCCCACGACGGATACTCGGTACTACTACCAATCCCCCTATGCCCGAAATGCGGCTGGGTTTTCGGCCGCTTCCCCTAAGTTTCTTCCCAATAAGCCAACCTACGACTCCAGCAAGGAATGGGTCCCCTCGCCCCAATCAGGGGAGGCGACCTTCGTTTACCGCACGGCGGTAAGAACCGCAAATGTCGTCGTTGGCGCCACCACGTATCCACCCAACTACAACTCTCGTCGCCCGGGATATGCCTACACTCGGTGCACGGCATCGGCGGTTGGAAAAGATCCGACGATCGCGGCAAATCCGGCCGCGCTGCGTTACTTCGAATGGCGATTCTCCGGGCCGGTCGGCGCCACTCGCTATTACTCGGTTTACGCCAACATTCCTATCGATAAGACGCGATACGGTAGCGGAACCAACGATTACATTTTCCCGCAGCGATACTACGTCTACGAGATCACTTACGGATCGGGGCAGCGGTATGTGGATGTGGTCGACACCTCCGCGTCGGGCGGCGGCTTTGTGCGTTTGGGTGGCGGCGGTAAAGATACGAACGCCGTGTTTCCGTATGATGGAACTCAGCCAATCATCGTCCGGCTGTACAACACCGTTCCGCGTGACGAAGCGGGCAACTTAACCACGAAAACGAATCCCAACAACTATGCGGTCTATGCCGATGCCGTTCGTGGTCAGCCAACTATCGGTTATTACACCGCGTCTCCGGTGGCGGGGCAAATGGGCGGCACGGTCCGCCGAGTGGTCGCCGCGCTCAACCAAGTTTCCACCGACGTTGGCAGCGATGTCACCACCAGCACGCGCGTTCGGGGCGTTGTCACCAGCTATTGGCACGACTTCAACCGAAGCATCCTGCTTGGAAACGTGGCTTGGCAATACTATCCGTTTGCTGATCGAACGGGAGAAGGTAGCCGGGACAACGAGAGTGCCGATACCACCCATGATGCGAGCTGGCAGCTAGACTCCAACACTCGTTTCATCAACGGAGACTATCGGTACGCAAACATCACCATGGATGCGACGGCTCTGTCGCGAACGACCTACGCGCCAACCCTAGTGGATGGCGACTACGATATCTATGCCTTCGTGCCAGGAAATGCGGGTGGACAATTGTTTGGTCGCTCGATCCGGTACGAGATTAATGAAGGCGGCGTACGAACCCTCTACTCGATCAACCAGTCTCGCGCCCAAGGCTACGTGCGAATCGGTACGCGACGATTTAGGAATGTGCAGACGGGTGGACCGGCGGCTCCGCTTTCGGTTAGCGTTACGAACTATTCCGATAATGCAGCCGATACTGGTCGGTTTTCCGCTGCCGACTCGATACTATTTATTGGTCAGGGCAACATCGCCATCGATTCGACGCCCGTCCTTTCTAACGCGAAATTACGATTGAGCAGTGGCAATACCGGCTCCCGCGCCGTCGTCATCGCAGCGGACGAATCCGGGCGGATTCACTGTCTGGACGGTAACGGACGTGGTGACAGCACGACCGATGTGTATTGGGTTTATCCCAGTAAGCGAGGCGCTGGAATTGTTGATCCTAACCTGAGCGAAGGAATCGACGGCAAAAACGTTCCCGCCCCCGGTGACGATTCCGTCCCCACGGCAATTATGCCGTCCGGTTTCGGGCAATCCTCGGGTCTGGTTGCCCGCATCAACGGTCAGGACTACTTCTACATTGCCAGTAAGAATGGACGGGTGTACTGTCTTGAAGTCGCCGGTCGCGGCGACTTCGATACTACGACGAGAACTCCCGGAACCACGCGCCGCGTGTGGACGTGGCCGGATGATTTTCCGTCAACCCCCAAGCCAGCACTTTCTGGCGGCATCTCGGGATCCATCGCTTACGCGGTGACGGCGGCTGGTCCGACCATTTTTGTGACGAGCAACCAAGGCCGAATCTACGCGCTCGATGCGAAGCCGACCGCTTTGGCCAGTATTACCGGCCGAAAGACTTCGGTTCGCTGGGCCTTCCCGGCGGAAACTCAGCCGGCGCTGCCGAAAATTTCGATGACGCCGACCGTGGAGTTCAATAAGCTTTACTTCGGCACGCAACAGTCAAACGAGCAATACGCTCGATTCTACGCCCTGAACATCGATACCGGCTTGGAAAAGTGGCGATTCCCGACCGACGCCCAACTCGGGACGTCGGCGAAGTATCAGACCACGAGTTGGCTGGCCGGACCAGCGACGGCACCGTCTATCCTGGTGCCCGGTCAGGGAAATACGGTTTTCTGTATAAACCAAAATCGCTACCTGTATGCCCTCGATGCGGATGCGGGAACCGAGATTTGGTCGACCAACGAACTCGAAGTTGGTAGCTCGGCAAACCTTGGATTTACTCAGCTGGATGTTTTTGATAACTCCGGTAGTGGAACCAAGGTGCGTGCTCCCGTCGTTCTCGTACCCACCGACAACAACCGATTTGTGGCTCTCTTTGCCAAGCAAACGGATGTCAATCGGCAGGGGACGCGACGAGCCTGGGGCTTCCAGGGCAATGCTTCGCGAACTCGAAGCTCGCTGGCGACTGCGCTGAACTGGATGTACGGCGCGGATACGAATGGATTCCTGTACGCATTCAGTGACCAATCCACCGGATTCTCTTCTGATCTACTTGCCGATGCCCCGGGCCAGCAAGAGATCGTCGAGAACAACCCGGCGGGAGACCTGTTCCGCGAAACGCGCATCGCCTTCATCTCGGCCAGCACCTACCGTCGGTTGATGCTGGCGCAAGGCGATCCGGGCTCCGGCGCCGGAACGGGACATCCGAAGTACTCCGATCTGTTCTTTACTACGGGCGCCCAAAAGGGACAATTGAAGCCGGGAATCGCTCTCGACCGAAACCCATATGCCTTCGAATGGGGAGAAACGGTCTATGTTATGGCCTACAATTTCCCCTTTGTAAATGAAAGAACTCCTCGCGGTAGCGGCCTCTACAGTCCTCCTCCGCAGGTGAACCTGACTTTCAGCGTTGAGGGATACACGGGACGAACTCAGCCGGCAGAATCTCGCCAGTTGACCGATCCGACGACGGCGCCCGCAAATGCGACCGACCCTCAGTGGCAGAACGATGGCTATTCGGTAATGGCCTTCACCTTCCAAGGCGGCGGGCCAAGCGCTCTCCCACCGGGGAACGCGATCGTCTCCGCGACGATTACTACCTCCTCGCTGGGCAACGGTATCCAGCAGCAGATCTCGCTGGATGATGCGCTCACGACCTTATCATTCCAACTGGCCAACCCACTCGGAGTGGCCATGGAGGTTGTGGACGCATCGGCGACCAATCCGGTTCCGTTCCCCAACTATTCGATCGGCGCTTCGGTCTACCCGCATAATCCGCAAAACCTCGTCAATGGATCGCCGGACGTTACGGGCACCGCTCCGTCGGGCGACGGCGTGGCTCCGTACGGTAAGGAGAGTCACTTGCTCAAGAGTGCGGGGTACGCCCAGCACGGTGCCGGCAAGGTTTTGCGGGTCTATATCGTCGACCGTAGCATGATGGGGCTGATCCGTCCCGATGGTCAGGGATTGGACAACGTCCGGATTGATCGCGGGGCCTTGGTGTGGCAGGGTAGCTCGGGAACGGTCTACAAGCCGCTAGAGCCATCGCTTTATCCCCTCTTCGAGGACTTGCCGACGTCTTTCCCGAACCGTAGTTTGGATTATCCCGATATTCGCTTGGAGAACTTGCGGGTGACGAAGGATCCCAACGGAAACGTTGAGAATCCGGTGTTTGGCACCTCCGGCGTAACGCTAACGGCGCCGCTCATCCGGGATGGATCAGTCCTTCGTCCGATGACGGACGGTGACTCGCCGACGGCCCGCGTTTTCCGACCGACTCCGTTTGACTTTGAAATCAATGTCCCGCGGTATCAGCCGGCAAACACGGCCCAATTGGCGGGAGGTGCGTTCCTCAGCCCATCCGCGGTGCTTACCCCGACGTCTGCATTTGCAAACTCGGTCGGCGCCGGGCCTGCCCAAATTCCTCAGGGCTACATCGGTCGCCAAGCCGTCTTCGTAGACTCGTCTCAAAACGGCCTGCTGGATGACGACGGGCGGGAAGCATTCCGAACGTTCGTGATCTCCACTTCTGTTGTGGCCGATCAGCGGCTTTCGGTCACCACCCCGACGGTCGATCCGAACTCTAATCAGGGCCTGGTGAATCTGGGATCGTTGGCCGGTGGCTTTGGCTACATGCTCAATCCGACGACTTACAGTCCCTGGACCGGTCAGTTCGCTAGCAGCTTCCAGCAGTTTGAAGTGCTAAACGAAGGCAACGTCAACTTGAAGGACGTACGGGTGGCAAAGCTGTCATCGGTAACCGGCACGCTGCAGCCCTGGGCATTTGGTTCTTCAAGTTCCGATGGTCGAGCGTGGCTCGATGGTTCGCTGGACCTGTGGAGCAATTTCGATACTCGATTTGCCCCGACCTACAGCGGAATCTCGCGACAGATCATCCAGAAGCCTCGAGTTGGCGATACGACACCGACTACGTTGGTGGTGAACCCGTCTCGACGCGAGAATGCCAACCTAGGCGCGGTGGCGAGTCCGTTGATCAACGGTCCTCAGTCGTCGCCGAAGGTTTCGGTGACGGTGCCGTTCGGATTCCCGGTGGGCACTTACTCGCAACTGATGCGGGTGATTGAGAACGAGGACGGTAGCGGGACGGATCAAACTTGGAATCCCCTGAGTGCGAGCTCGGTGGAGTCATTCAGCGATCCAACGTTCTCCCTCATCTTCTCGGTGCGGGAATCTCGTCTAACGAATCGCTCGACCCGGGGAACCGACGTCCAGATTGACAACCTTACTCCCGACGGAACGACCTCCACTTTCGCGTACAAGAGTGCTCAGCCATCTCTGATGCGAACGATTGGGGGTGGCCTCACGGTGGCGTGGGCTTCGGATCGACCGACGGCTACGCCCGTGCCGGGTACCCCCACGACGGCCGACGCGAATTCGGCATGGCGAATCTTCTTTGCTAGCCTCAAGAACAATAGTAGTTTCTCGTCCAACAGCGTCGATACGCCGGGCGGGGCGGGCTATTCGCCTATTCGCGATCTAAACTTCTGGTCTCCGGCTACCGGTCAGTGGTTCCAGAAGTCGACGGTGTCGACGAATGGATATCCCGGACCGACTACTGACATCGCGGCACTGTTCGGTCTAGCCGGAGGCGAAACGGTGGTTCCTGGATCCGACCGGTTCTACTTCCCGACGCTTCCGAGCACCGGCATGATCGAAGGATTCCATCCGACCGATCTGTCTTTTGCCAGCGGTCAGGGTTATCTGGCGTTCGTTGGAGAAGTAACGAAACGATCGGGCGGAAATACGGTGCGACTCAGCCGAGTCTTCGTGGCTCAGTTCTCGGTCGACGCTGGCGGAAATATCACGGCAATCGGTAATCCGATACCGGTTTCGCTGGATTCTTCGACGCAGAAAGGCAAGCCCTCCGTGTTCCGCAGCGCAACCGATTCGGTCGTTGTGGTGTATCCGGAGACGAGTCAGAACGGCACCAGCCTCACGGCGGTCCGGGTAACGGGTACCACCGTGTCGACCCCGGCGGCGTTCGCCTTCGGCAACGGTTTCACCGGAGTGAGTGAGCTTTCTCTCACGGGTCGGTACCGAGGCACGAGTCAAATTCTGGAAGCCGTGTTTACGGCGCAGCTGAAGGGCTCGACGGTTCCGGAGGTCTTCCGAGGCAACTCTAGCCTGCTGAATCCAGGCGTAGATGTAACCGACGGTATTCCGTGGAATCCGCTTCCATACCGAATTGACGAACCTTTGGTTTCGAAGGGAAGTGGCACCTACCAGGCGGAAGGCGTAAGCTTCGATACGCGACAAGCGGTTGTGCTTCGTTTGCGGGTCGGAACCAATGCCCCGATTGACATCGCCCAACCCGGGACTCGGTCGGTGAACCCAGAAACCGGGGTGATTTCCTTCGAAAGCACTCTGGGAGGACGCGTGTTCATCTATCCGAACGCCGGCACGGTCCGGTTCGCGGGCAGCGTCCCTGGTCGTAACTCGACGATCTTGCTGAGCTATGCCCCATTCTTCGCCCGGGTCAGCGAGGGTCGAACATCCTACCGAAATCCGGTGGCAATGTTTGATAATCGAAAGATCAGCGATCTCACGTATTGGGTGCCCGCTTCACTGTCGAACTTTGCCCTGAAGAACGATCGGCTGGTGGTGATGGCTACTCGAGGCGGTGGCAACGGTCAGGCAACCCGACCGGTCATGAAGACGCTTCGGCTGGGCGTACGCCTGCCGGCACCGATTCTGACCGCCGATAACGGCGCTGTGGTCTCGCTGGCTGTATCAGGCAACACCGGGCCCTACCAGGTCGATCCGGCCACCGGTCGCGTGTACTTCACGACTGAGGATGATGGTAAGCCGGTTCGCATTGTGTACACGGCATCCGATGCCACGGGGGCTTCCCTGGGCAGCGTTACCGTGGATGCGACGATCGACTGGGTGACAGAACTCGAAGAAGTGCAGATTCCGATTGAGCAGGCCGTGAACGAAGGAGGATTCTCCGCGTTCATCGATCCGTTCGATCCGGCATCGGCCGACGATCGACTACGGCGACCGCCGTTGTACTGGCTCATCTGGTCCAGTACCCGTGGCGGCGTTCCTGACCTGTATCTGCAGACAATCGCTCCAAGATTGGCTCCGGTACCGCTGGGAAGATAAGGAAGCGTTAGCTAACTTAACGCGTCGTGGTGTAAGATGATCCGCGATATCAAGGTAACTCCAGTTCTCCTTGATATCGCTCAGATATAGACCAAAATTTCCGGCGAGTCGTACGCACTGCGAACGTCGCGCCGAAGTGGAAGCGTCTAAACGGGCGTAGAGGATAGCGCGGGAGTCGGATTCGACCCCAGCAACCTTTACACCACCCGTTGAATAAATTGGGGAAGTAGGAATAACGTCGAATGGCGAAAAAGCTTGGTAGCGTTCTAGGAATAGACATCGGTAGCCGAAAGATCAAGGTCTGCGAAGTGAAATCGCAGGGCAAAGAACCGGTCATTACGGCCCTTGGTATCGTGGATACTCCGGAAGGCGCGGTAGATCACTCGGGAATTTATAACCCAGAAGCGGTGGGCGTGGCCCTTAAGGCAGCCCTGCAGCAAGCGGGAGCATCCTCCGGGGCGGCGGTTGTGAGTCTCGCTGGCCAGAATTCGGTTTTGGTGCGAACGCTAGAAGTGCCGAAGATGAACAACGACGAGTTGAAAGACCACATGGCGTGGGAAATCAACCGCAACATTCCGTTCGCGGAAAGCACCGTTGTATCGGACTTCAAGCCCCTCGGTGGTGATGATCCTAATTCACCCAATATGGATGTAGTGATGGCGATTGCTCCGCAAAGCGCCGTCGATACGATTCTTCAACTCCTAAAGAAAGCCGGTAAGTCTCCGGCGGCTCTGGATGTTGAACCGCTCAGCATCGCACGTAGCGTCGGGACCAGCTATTCGGACCTTTCGCCGACGGAAACGATTTGTGTGGTGGACATGGGGGCAAGCACCTGTGCCATCAACATATTTGCCAACAGCAAGCTGCTGATGCCGCGACAGATCCCGATTGGCGGTGACATGTTCACCCAGGCATTGGCGAATGAATATGCCGTCCCGCTTTCGGATGCAGAAGGAATTAAGTATCAAACCGAGATTCCTCGCAATGCCGCGGAAATCCGAGCGCAGGTCGTAAACCCGTTCGAAATCCCGGGCGCGCCCACGCAAGAGTTTCAACCGTACAACCCGTTTGCCGATGATGCGCCTCCGGCCTCAGCATTCACTTCTGTCGATCCGTTCGCCGAGGTAGAAGCCGAACCGACGATGAGCGTTCCTCCGGTCGAGGAATCGGCCGCGCTGGTTTCAACGCCCGAGGATTCGGATGCAAACCGTCGATTCAATGCTTTGGCTCCGCTCCTGGATGATTTCGTGGCGGAGATTCGGCGCTCGATCGATTACTTCCGCAGCCGCGGCGGTAACGTCGACAAAATTTTCCTTTCTGGTGGAGGCACCAAGATTCGGGGCTTGGCAGAATATTTCGGCACCGCAATTGGAGTTTCCTGTGACGCCTACGACCCGTTCCGGCGTCTCAATCTCAACGTGAAGAAGATCGCTCCAGACTTTGTCGATGAGCATCGCCAAGAGTTCGCAGTTGCCGTTGGAAACGGCCTTTGGATCTTCTTTGATTAATCGGCGGAATGAAGCTTAATCTATTACCGACGAACATAAACAAGGGTGCGAAAACCCGCAACGCGATCATTGGATCGGTGTTGCTGGCCGCTCTCGGCATTGCCGGGATGGTTGCCTTGACCACGACCTCAAACGATGCGTTGCGCACGGCCAAACAAGCCGAAGCGGATGCTCGTCCGAAGGCTGATCGGGCCGTCGCGACCGCGCTACAGGCAGACGAGGTGATTGCTCAGGCAAAGGGCATTCTCACCAACTCCGCTCTTAGTGAAGCAGTGCTGAAGCATAGTGCGACTTACCCCGCATTCTATGATCAGTTGTTGCCGCAAATTCCGAGCTACTTCCGGGTGACGCAGATCACAGCAACGCCATCTTCGGCCGATTCCGTCACGGTGAATATTCAGGGTGTCTTGGATACCTATCAGCAGTATGCCGACCTGATGATTGGTCTTTTGCGAATTGCCAAGCTGGGACCCGACGGAAAGCCGATGGTAGATCCCGCCACCAAGAAGCCAATGTATCTGGTGCAGACGGTTGGTCGTAACGGCTACATCGATCGCAGCATGATCGTGCCGGCATTGACGCCGGATGATCAGACGGGGCGACCGCGATTGCCGGGCGATCCGACTTTGCCGGACAATGAGTTTGATCGACTTGCTCTTTACGAGGCGAAAGCCGCCGTACAGCGATTTGATGCCACCGGTGGATTCGGCGACCCAACCGTGGTGCTGAAGGGAGCCGGACCAGATTCTTCTTTGATCAGCGTAACCATCGTGATGTCGGGAACCCTGCAGGTGCCAGACGTTACGAATACGTTACGCGCGGCAATTTCAGCTACCCCGGCCGCACCGGCCGCTACGCCAGGGGCGGGAGCGCCCGCCGGTGGAGCACCAGCAGCAGGGGCCGGTAGAGCTGCCGGAGCAGGAGCGGCCGGTCGAACGGGCGCAGGAGACGTGGACTAATGAAGCTAAGTGCTTGGGTTATCTATATCATTGGCCTAGCCGTTGCGATCATTGCTCTGAGCTTTGGTTACTTCCATCAGTACGCTCCAAATACAGCGGAAGCTAAGTTGTATAACGACCGAGCGGCTGAACTGGAAGAGCAAGCCGCGCTGCAGAAGAAGGCGGAGAAGCGAGTAAAGGAAGCCGTGGCCCTGGTTAACGAGTCCTCGCTCAAGTGGGAAAAGGTTGTCGGAGCAAAAACTCCCGCCACCAGCGTCAATGCCGGCGGTATTGATTTGGCGGTGAACCCTTGGCAGTTGTCCGTCGATACGCAGAAGTTCGCGCGAAACGTTCAGCGGGCCGTGAATAAGCAAATTCACACCGGTGGCGTTAAAGTCTTGGAAGGTACTACGGTTTCGGTGCCGGACGTCAACGCGCCGGTGAATGGATTGCTGGCTAGTTTCTATAACTACCCTGCGTTCCCGTATCCGATTCTGATTCTGGATCTGGGTCAAGTCACGGTAGAAGGCACGTATGCTCAAATTCTGGCGAACGTGCGTTCATACAGCGCTATGCCGAGATACCTGGCGATGGCCGATGGCTTGAGCTTGACGGGGACCGACGACAAATTGACGGGTACCTACCGAGTTCAAGTAGTTGGATTCATCCGTGGATCGTCGATCTATCCGAGCGTGCCGGAAGGCACCGCGGCGGCGGTGACGGGTGGTGCCGGTGGTTTTGGTGGCGGCGCGGGTCGTCCCGGCGGATCGGCAGCGGCTGGCCCTGGCGGTGGCACTGCAGCTGGTAGCGGCGGTGGCGCTGCAGCTGGTAGCGGCGGTGGACGTCCTCAGCGAGGAGGTTTGTCGGGTGGAAATTAATATGAAAACTCTTTCCATGGCGATTGGGTCACTGGCATCAGTCGCCCTTCTGGCCGGATGCGGTGGCGGGGGAGGAGCGGTGACGCCATCCTCCACGGTGCCGGCGGTGAAACCGATTACGTTTAAGGCTCCCGTTGATGCGGGCGTGCCGGTCGCCCAGCCCGAAGGAATTGACGCGGTTCAAGCAAACGGTCGCACGTATCGCGACGACCTGCTTTTGCTTGCAACTCGAACTCCTTACCATCAGGTAGCGGCGAACGCGTTCAATCTTCGATCGGCGGAACGGGAATACGATAGTATTCAAGCGATGGAACGCGTGAATTCCGCGCAGGGTCCATTCTCGATCATCTATCAAGCCCCCGAAGACAAAACGCCAACTCCCATCTTCGAAACTCAGCCTTACCGACGTCTCAGTGGCATCGTGATCGGCGAAGCCGTCACCGCTCTTATCGAGATGGGTGATGGAAGCACGCTTCTGATTCACCCGGGCGAAAAGATTCCGAACACGGAATGGTATGTCGTTTCGATCGATGAAGAGAAGGCGATTCTGAGACGAGGCGGAAATAAGCTTCCCAAGCAGATCGTGGTTCGTCTTGAGTCAGCACCGGTGGGTGTTGGACCGAACGCGAACCAGGGCGGCGGTAACTTTGGGCCGGGTGGCCCTCCGGGGGGTGGATTCCCCGGTGGCCCTCCCGGCGGTTTTGGTGGTCCCGGTGGACCTCCGGGCGGCTTCCAAGGTGGCGGAAAGGGCGGTTCGGACTAACTTTATCCGCAACCATACAAACAAATTCGACATTCACGGCATATAATGCATATTGAAATTGACGGTAACGGTAAGAGCCGTTAGGCATCGGAATCTTGGAGACTATCCTAAAGTGAGTAAAACAGTAAAACTTGCACTCGGCGCGCTGATGGGCATTGCGCTCGTCGGAGCCCTACCAGTATCGGCGTATGCCCAAGACGATCCGGGCAGCCGTATCATTCCTAAGGTTGAATACGACCAGGCAGATGTTCGAGACGTTCTGAAGGCACTCTTCAAGACGGCCGGCAACCCTAGCTACACGATCGACCAGAACGTGCTGGGTACGGTGACGACCAACCTCACGAACGTGACCTTGGACGTCGCTTTGCAGAACATTCTGCGTCAGGTGGATGCCACCTACCGACTGGAAGCCGGCACCTACCAGATCATCAAGAAGCAGATTGACACGGGAACCTTGCCGACGGATAACACGCAAGTCGCCCCGACCACGAATAAGGTCATTCGGCGCATTCAGATTAAGTACGGCGATCCGCTCGTGATTGCTCTCCTGGTCGGCACCGACAAGGGTAGCCAAGATTTCAGCCTCTTCCCTGAGCGATCGACCATCATTAACGGTTCGGCTCTCGGTGGTAGTGGTGGCGGACAGGGCGGCGGCTTCGGCGGCGGCGGTCAGGGTGGCGGCGGCTTCGGCGGCGGTGGCTT
>Ga0114959_10000470_pt1 | contig 38151 bp, 39 predicted proteins | sample C_130625_EF_Meta_FD_87317 | JGI IMG/M metagenome (GOLD analysis project Ga0114959, IMG submission 87317) | Freshwater microbial communities from Lake Croche, Canada to study carbon cycling - C_130625_EF_MetaG | ecosystem: Environmental > Aquatic > Freshwater > Lake | place: Lake Croche, Canada... | reverse complement strand
TGGAGCCAAAAGGTGATTTACAACATTTAGAATTTAATATTCCCTCACGTGGTTTGATTGGTATGCGTTCGAGAGTATTGACTGCTACTTTCGGAGAAGCAATCATGGCTCACCGTTTCAAGGCTTATGAACCTTATAAAGGGGTAATTCCTGGCCGTATCAACGGTTCATTAATCTCAATGAATTCGGGTGCTGCAACGCCTTACTCAATTGATAAATTGCAAGACCGTGGTGTATTCTTTATCGATCCAACGGAGGAAGTTTATACTGGAATGGTAATTGGAGAACACAATCGTCAGAATGACATCGAAGTAAACGTTCAAACGGCTAAACAATTAACGAATATGCGTGCTTCAGGCACAGATAACAACGTGAAAATTGCGCCAAAATTGAACTTCTCTCTGGAAGAATCAATGGAATATATCCAAAAAGATGAATACTTAGAGATTACACCAAAATCTATCCGTATCCGCAAAATTTTTCTGGAAGCAGGAGAACGTAAACGTATGGGTAATAAAATAGAGATGGTTTAAAATAGGTTTCAGGGATTTGGTATTAGCACTATCTTGTCGCAGTGCTAACACCTAAATCCTAACAACTATAACCTCATAAAACAAAAGCCTTCGCCTAGTGTGAAGGCTTTTGTGGTTTAAAATAAAAAGTATTTTAGATTTTGGGTATCGGTATAAGATTTGTAAGTGTAAATTTGTAAGTATTGAAATAATGTTGTAAAAACATCATGGCACAAAAACATATCAGATTTGATTGGGCAATTAAAAAATTGCTCCGTAACAAAGCAAATTTTGAGATTCTGGAAGGATTCCTTACTGAACTCTTGATGGAAGATATTTTTGTACAAGAAATAATTGAAAGTGAGTCTAATAAAGAAAATCCCTACGACAAATCAAACCGAGTAGATATTCTCGTAAAAAATCATCGGGGTGAATTAATGCTCATTGAAATTCAGAATGAAAATGAGTATGATTATTTCCACCGAATGAATTACGGACAGGCGAAACTGATTTCCGAGAACTTATTTGCAGGAAATAAATACGCTGCAATTAAGAAAGTTTACTCCATAAATATTGTCTATTTCGACTTAGGACAAGGAACGGATTACATTTATGTTGGGGAGACTGTTTTCAAAGGAATGCACGACCATGATGAATTAAGATTATCAACCAAGCAACAAGAAATTTACGCCTTGGAAAAACCAAGTGATATTTTCGCAACCTATTATTTACTGAGGCTAAATAATTTCGATGATATACCCGAAAATACCTTAGATGAATGGATTTATTTCTTGAAACGTTCCGAAATTCAAGATAGTTTTAAGGCAAAAGGCTTAAAAAAAGCCAAAGAAGCCATGCGAGTGGATAGCCTAAACGCTGCCGAAAAAGAAGATTACGATAACTATGTAAAAGTACAAAGAATTCGATTAGGTGAAATTGACACCGCTTGGGAGGGCGGAAAAGATGAAGCAAGAAAAGAGATTATGCCAATAGTTGAAGAGGAAAGAAGACAAAAAGAAGAGGAAAGAAGGCAAAAAGAAACCATGAAAAATGCTCTCAAAAATACGATTCTCCACCTGCAATCTTTGGGCATGGATTTAACTCAAATTGGAAATATTACAGGAAAAACACAAGAAGAAATAAGTGAGATTTTAGGATATAATAAATAATCGCCTAAACCAATAACTATTAACCAATAACTAATAACCAACAATGGGTTTATTTGATTTTTTTAAGAAAAAAGAAGTTTTAAATACCGAGGAAAAGGAAACCCTCGATAAAGGATTAGAAAAAACGAAAGAAGGAATTTTTTCAAAACTTAGCCGTGCCGTAGTTGGTAAGTCGAAAGTCGATGAAGAGGTTTTGGATGAATTGGAAGAAATCCTTATTACTTCCGACGTTGGGGTGGATACAACCCTCAAAATTATTAAGAGAATCGAAGAAAGGGTAGCACGAGATAAATTTGTCAATACCAGTGAGTTAGACAATATTCTGAGAGAGGAAATTGCTGAATTATTAGCACAAAATAAATCAAATGACATTGAAAATGCGTTTAAAATTCCTGATGTAAAGCCTTACGTGATTATGGTGGTGGGCGTAAATGGCGTGGGTAAAACTACGACCATCGGTAAATTAGCTTCACAATTTCATAAGGCTGGCAACAAAGTGATTTTGGGTGCGGGCGATACTTTTAGAGCGGCTGCCGTTGATCAACTCAAACTTTGGGGACAACGAGTCGGCATCACCGTCATCGACCACGGAATGAATACTGACCCCGCTGCGGTGGCATATGATGCAGTAAAACAAGCCGTTGAACAGAATGCTGATGTCGTAATTATCGATACCGCAGGGCGTTTGCACAACAAAGTCAACTTGATGAATGAACTTTCAAAAATCAAGCGAGTCATGCAAAAATTCTTGCCCGATGCACCGCATGAGGTACTATTAGTATTGGATGGTTCCACTGGTCAAAATGCGTTTATCCAAGCCCAAGAATTTACGAAAACGACTGAAATTACTGCCCTTGCCATTACCAAATTAGACGGAACCGCTAAAGGAGGCGTTGTTATAGGGATTTCTGACCAATTAAAAATTCCTGTAAAGTACATCGGCGTAGGGGAGAAGATTGAAGATTTACAGGTTTTTAATAAGAAAGAATTTGTGGATTCGTTGTTTAAGAGAAATTAAAAAAATCTTAAAGCTATGATTAATAAAAATGCTTTAATTAATGATTTTAACCAATTGATGGTTGAACATTATTCAACTCGATTATCAAAAATAATCTTGTATGGTTCTTATGCCAGAGGTGATTTTCATGAAGAATCAGACATAGATTTTTTAGTTCTGTTAAATGACGAAGACGTATCTATTATCAAAGAAATAGGAGATACTAATAATCAACTTTTTGATTTATCATTAAAGTATAATTTTATTCCAATTTCTTCCTATGTAATCTCTGAAAACAATTTTCAAACTTCTAATAAAGCACTATTTAGGTTTATCAAAAAAGAAGGCATAACTATCTATGAATGAGGACTTAAATATACATTTTAGTCAAGCGGAAGATAGTTTACAGGCGGCTCGAACTTTGAAATCTCATGGACTACACAAAGGAGCTGTCAATCATTGCTATTATGCTTACTTTTGGATTGTTCGAGGTTTATTTTTGAGTAAAGATATTTTCACTAAGACTCATTCTGGAGTGCAAAGCAAGTTTTCGGAAATGTTTATCGCTACTGAAATTATTCCAAAAAAATATGGGCAGTATTTAGCTAAATTATTCAAAGAACGCCAGATTGCGGATTATGAATTGCATGGAGATTTTACCGAGGAAGATATAAATGAAAATATACTAATGGTAGAAGATTTTATGGAATTTATGAAACAAAATCACGCAAAAATATGAAAAAACTAACCCTAATTTTTTGTCTAATCAGCTTATTTTCAACCCTTTCTTTATCTCAAAAACCCAAAAAGAAAGTACACAAAAAAGCAAAAAAAGTAAAAATTATTGCTCCCAAAATTGTTGAATCTGAAGGTTCGAATGAAACACCAAATCAAGGAATTTGTGGTTCAATCGTCTGGAAATCAGGCAATTTTATGCCTTCTCCTGACCATGAAGTGCCAAAGCCAAAAGCTGTTAAGCGAGAGCTTTTTGTCTATGAACTTACGAATACGCAACAAGCAACCTTGCAAAATGGATTTTATAAAGCCATTGTAACGGGTCTGGTAAAATCTGTAAAATCTGATGCGGATGGGAAGTTTTGTGTAGAATTACCCGAAGGTAAATATTCACTTTTTGTGAAAGAAGGCGAAAAAGGCCTTTACGCCAATCAGTTTGATGCGGAGGGGAATATTTTTCCGGTGAAAGTAAGTAAAGATAATCTTTCAATGATTGTATTTTCGATTGACTATCAAGCGAATTATTAAACAATCGTTGTTTTTTGCTTGAAGTTCGATATTCGTTAAAGTGCTGAAAATTATACGTTTACTAATTTAGTTTTACGTTACTATGGATTGAATATTTCGAGTCAAAGCCTAAATAGAAATGCCCAAATCTATCAATTTGGGCATTTTTTTATTCTATTATCTGTAAGATACTCTTGAAATACCTATTTCTTGAAACTATCCTTCAACCCAACGGTACGATTAAATACTAAATGTTCGGGTGTTGAATCCGTATCTAAACAAAAATAGCCTTTTCGCATAAACTGATAATTCGTTCCAATTTTAGCTTCTTTTAAACTTGGTTCAAGATAAACCTGCGGTAAAATTGTCAACGAATCTGGATTAATAAATTTCTTGAAATCATCTCCTACCTGAGAAGCATCCTCCAAAATCAATAATCTATCGTATAAACGAACTTCGGCAGTAATAGCGTGAAGTGCTGAAACCCAATGAATTACGCCTTTTACATTAATACCCGAAGTATCCGAACCTGAACGACTTTCTGGAAAATAACTTCCATGTAATTCTGTAATATTGCCAAATTCATCTTTCACAAAATCATCACATTTGATGATATAGGCTCCTTTTAAACGAACCATTAAACCAGGCCCAAGACGGAAAAACTTCTTCATGGGTTCTTCCATAAAATCATCTCTTTCGATATAAATTTCACGGCTAAAAGGCACAATACGGTTGCCCGACTCGGCATCTTCCGGATTATTTTCGATGGATAAGTCCTCCGTTTGCTCCTTTGGATAATTGGTAATGACCACTTTTAAAGGGTCAAGCACGGCCATGACACGGGCAGCTGATTTATTCAAATCTTCTCTCACACAAAAATCCAATACGTCTACGTCAATCAAATTATCTCTTTTGCCAACGCCAATTTTTTCGCAAAAATTACGCACCGATGCTGGGGTAAATCCACGACGACGTAAACCTGAGATAGTCGGCATGCGAGGGTCGTCCCAACTTGAAACGATGCCTTCTTGTACCAATTGCAGCAATTTACGCTTACTCATCACGGTATGTGTGAGGTTCAAACGGGCAAATTCGTATTGTTGAGACGGGAAAATAGCTAATTTTTCGATAAACCAATCGTACAATGGACGATGCACATCAAATTCTAAAGTACAGATTGAATGTGTAATTTCCTCAACCGAATCCGACTGTCCGTGAGCAAAATCATACATTGGATAAATGCACCAATCATTTCCTGTGCGGTGATGTTCGACGTGTCTGATACGGTACATGAGTGGGTCTCTCATGTGCATATTTGGGTGAGCCATGTCTATTTTTGCTCTCAAAACTTTCGCACCATCCTCAAATTCCCCCGCCCGCATACGAGCAAACAAATCAAGGTTTTCGGCAATTGGACGATAGCGAAATGGACTATCATCGCCCGACAAATTTGGATTCCCTTTTTGAGCGGCAATCAACTCGGCGGGTTGGTCATCTACGTAAGCCAAATTCTTTTTGATGAGTTCTACCGCAAACTGATAAAGTTTCTCAAAGTAATCAGAGGCATATAATTCTTGGTCATTTGTCCAATTAAAGCCCAACCATTTTACATCTGCTTTTATAGAATCTACATATTCCGTTTCTTCTTTTTCGGGATTGGTATCGTCAAAACGGAGATTGGTTTCTCCGCCATATTTTGCTGCCAAACCAAAATTTAAACAGATAGATTTTGCGTGTCCGATGTGTAAATAACCGTTTGGTTCGGGCGGAAAACGGGTGAGAATTCGTCCGTTATTTTTACCAGCCGCTAAATCTTCCTCTACAATTTGTTCAAGGAAATTCAGTGATTTTTTTTCTTCTTCTACCATGCGTTCTTCAATTGTTTCAAACAATTGTATTTTTTCGTTTTTTAAAAATTATAGTTTCATCTACCTGTTTAAACTCTACATCAAAAAGGTCAAAAACTACTTCTCCACCTAATAAAATATCTTCCACTTCTTCTGTCTGAACCCAGCCAACTGGTGCTTTAAAAATGTGTCCATCTATATTGAAAGTTAGATTTTTAATGACATAATCAACTGTGCCATTTACACCTTATGCCTTTTCTATGTAATCATTTTCATCAATTTTTAACCCTAAATCTTCCCCTGTCCATTTTGGAATAATTGAAATATCAGCTCCCGAATCAACGAGCATTGCTAATTTATCGGACGCTTTGGAAGTGCTTAGTTCAATGGAATAATCAGGTTGCCATTTATTATTTTTGAGAGAACGAATACGAATAGGTAAAATCCTAATAATCCTTGGAATTTCAAGTGGATGAACGTATTTCAATACATAATCCAATTGTGTTTTTCGGGCCTCCTGAGAAACGACTTTTCCGCTTTTATTGTGAATAATTACGCCTGAATTAGTGAACGCAATCCATTCACCAGCAAAAATGCCCAATGATTTACGGTTATTTTTTAACCATTCGCTGGGAGAATTATAAACACTTTCCTTTTGCTTTCCCATGTTTCTTAATTTTAGACAATTTTGGATACTCGTAATTTTATAACGATTTATTCGTAAAATTTGATATTTGAGAAAATCTAAAACCTAACAACAAATATTGCACAACGAGCATCGAACTATAAAATTAAGCAATTTTTAGGTAAAGGGCTTTGCTACGGAAATGGTTTTATCTTGTTTTTTGATTTACTTTTTGAAAACAGTTGATAACAGCATGAAAATAAAAGAATTATACATCAAAAAGTACCACCAATTTGAAGATTTCAGATTAGACTTGACTTACCCCGAAGGACACGAAAAAGCTGGACAACCTTTGGATAAGGTATGTTTTATAGGACAAAGTGGGACTGGGAAGACGAGTTTGTTGGAGGTTTTAAAGGCTGTAACATATTTGTCCGCTAAATTATCTAAACATGGCTTAAAAAATGTTGGTAAGTATTCTCCAATGACAACCGTAACTTTCGATGATGTTTTATTAAAAGACCTTTTCCTAAATCTTGTTAAGATAAATTTTGATAATGAGTTGGCAATTTCTTTTGATAAATATGAGTGGAATGAAGTAGTCGGACAAGGTGTTTTTGATGTGAAATACGAGAACTTACTTGAAGATACTATTGATTTTTTACTCAATCATTTCAAAATATTTTTCTGCCCTTATGATATACTTAGTCAAAATTTAAGTGATATTTATAACAAAAACATTGATGAAGCACCTTCAAAAGTAATAATTAATACGTTAGTTGATTTTAGTACTTATAGTTCTAATCATTTATGGGAAAATATAAATGCCAGTATAATAAAATATAGAGAAGTAGAAATTGCAAAAAGCCTTGAAATTGCAGCAATAGCTCAAAACAGTGATTACAAAACCGAAGAACTTATTAAAGCATCTGAAAAGTTTAAAACATGGCAACTTAATAATCCTAATCCTGTCAAACAATTAGCGGATGAATATTTAGACAAAGTTTTAAGTAAGTTTAAATTAAATGTAAAAACTAAACTAAATTTTAGTAAAACAGAAGACATAAAAGCTATTGAAATTGAGAATTCGTATGGAGAAACTATTCCTTTCGATAGTTTAAGTTCTGGCACAAGGCAAATAATATTATCTACACTTCCTTTTTTTGAGCTAAAACCTAATAAATCTATCGTACTTTTCGATGAACCAGAACGCTCTTTATATGTTGATGTTCAAAAAGATATTATCGATATTTATACTTCTTTTACAACAGATTGCCAATTCTTTTATGCCACCCACTCGCCTATAATTGCCTCATCCTTTGAGCCTTGGGAGATTGTGGAATTGAAATTTAAGGATGGTAAAATTGTGCAAGAATTGTATTATGAAGGAGAACGTCATGTGGATAATTACACGATAAATCCGCAGTATTTGCGTTGGGATGATATTTTACAAAGAGTTTTTGATTTGGATTCGGAAGGCAACGAAAAACGGGTGAAGGCTTTGATGAAATTGGCAACTTTGGAAAGTAAATTGAAAAAGCAAAATCTATCTCCCGAAGAAAGAGAGATTCTTTGGAATGAATACCTTAAACTATCAAAATTAACTGGCTGGACTACCCGAATTACTGATGAGAAAAATTAATAAAACCGCTATCCTCTCTACGGCTTACAAAAATTGGGAAGAGTCGCTCGAAACTCATCCCGAATACAACTCTTCAAAGAATAAATTTTATTACGATGTAGTATTGAATCTCTTTCATTGTCAACAAGGTTTGTGTGCCTATACGGAGCAATTACTCTGTATTCCTAACTTTTATGATGCTAAAAATTGGAAAGATGGGACTTATCAAAAACCTGCTAATTGGGCTGTAAAAGGGCAATTAGAGCATTTTGATTCTACTCAAAAGAAAACAAAAGGCTGGCTTTGGGATAATTTTTTATGGTGGATACGGATGTAAATACCAAAATAAAACGGAGTAATCCCGTTGATGATATTCTGAAATTTGACCGCCTTGATTATGATGAATTTCAGTTGTTGGAATATAATTCTGAGCTACATATTTTTATTGCTAAAACTAATATAGAAGAAGATAAACAGGTTCGTATCAACGAAATACTATTTACTTTGGGCGTAAATCATGAACCAGTTAGAACTGTTAGGGAGGATTATTTGGAGACACAAATTAGATCAGTCTTGAGTAAAGTCAATACTTGGGAAAGTCTTAAAATTATTATGTTTCCTGCTGCTTTTGAGTTTTGCAAACGAGAGATTTTAGAGAAATGATTGAAAACATATCTTCTCCCAAAGAGTTACATTAAAAGTTTTAATAAAAGTTATGATTTTTAACATCATCTCATGAAAACACAACCAATCATCCTAACTGACCAAGAAATCGACCGCATTGTTGAAATGGCATGGGAAGACCGCACGCCTTTTGATGCTATCACTGCCCAATTTGGGCTGAAAGAACAGGAAGTTATTCAAGTAATGCGCAAGGAAATGAAGCCCTCTTCTTTTCGTATGTGGCGTGAACGTGTGCAGGGTCGAGCCACAAAACACCGTGCCAAAAGTGTAGTGGACGATGCCCGTTTTAAATGTACATTACAAAAGAAAATTTCGTTAAATAAGATTTCTAAGCGAAACTAAATAGATTTGCGGAATAAGATTTTGTTTGCTTTTTTTTTAAAGAATATACAAATTCTGTTTTTACAAAATTTTATACCGCTTTTCCTTTAAAATGACCGCTTAATAAAAACAATATTCTCCCATATTGCATTTCAGTAAAATTTCTTAGAATATTTCAAAGAAAGTGTCTAGCTTTGTTGAGTATTACTGTCCCACCAACAATCAAAAACCATAAAAACGTATTAATTTTTTAAATTACTTAACTATTTAAAATAGGTTAGATCAAAATCGTATTCGCTATGATTCTTAACTTAGTTATTTGGTTACAAAATTCTAAACAACCAATAAAATGAGTATTAAATTGGATCAAATTGACCATAAAGTATTGGAGATTTTACAGCAAAATGCGAAGATAACTAATGCCCAATTATCAAAGGAAATAGGTCTATCACCTGCACCGACTTTAGAAAGGGTGAAGAAATTAGAAATGGCAGGAATTATTGAGAGCTATCACGCACAATTGAACCGTGATAAAGTTGGCTTGGGCGTAACAACTTTTGTGACAATTACCTTAACCGGACATAAAAAACAAGTAACCGAATCTTTTGTTTCGCAAGTAAATTTAATACCAGAAGTAATTGAGTGTCATCACGTTACGGGCTCTGGCGATTTTCTGTTGAAGATAATTGCCAAGGATATTTCCTCTTATCAGAAATTAATGTTGGAGAAAATTAATGAAATTGAAGAAGTAGCTGGAACACAAACTATGGTAATTCTTTCGACTTTTAAAGAAAGCAAAGTATTGCCAATTCCGTGATAGTTATTGGTAACTGGTTATTAGTCTGAACGTATAACCAGTTACTATTATCTAAGTCCTTACTCTTCTACCAAAATATTAAAACTGAAATCCAGCGGGTCAAAGGCTTCGGCTACTTGACTTATAAATGCGGGATTGTTGAGTGAAAAGTTTAGAAAATTTTCGGCTCTTTCCTGTGGTATGCCGTTCGGGAAGAGCTTTTGTTTTACACCCAAAAGCTGATTTACTTCCGTTTCTTGATTGCGCTCTTCGGCTTTTTTTAGGCGTTTTTCAAGATTTTCTAAAGCATTCAATACCTTCTGTTGTTCGCCCTTTACCGCCCCTTCTAAAGTTTTATCTACTTTTATCGCTTTTACTAAAATCTTGTCAAAAATGTTCGTAAATTCTTGACTTTCAGTCGTTAAACTCAATGAATTTTGTGAATTGCGTTCTACGAAATTCTTTTTCAATGTTATTTCATCCAAGAATAAATCATGGGCAGAAAGTCCTAATTTCTCAATTCTTTTGGCGGTTGATTTATTGATAATCATCCCAAAATTTCGAGGCATCAGAATAGGGAATTCAACGTTGTGAAAATCGAATATTCCTTTCAGTTGTAACCAATATGGTACTTCCGATGGTCCACCAATATAGGCTAAATTGGGTAAAATAACTTCCTCGTAAACGGGACGTAACACTACGTTTGGACTAAATCTTTCGGGTTCAATTTCTAACATACTCAATATTTCTGATTCCGAAAACTGAATATTGGTATTCAATACTTTGTATAAATCACCTTCTTTGGTGATGCGTTCACGCAGGCCATCTATGAGGTAAAAAAAGTTGATTTCTCTGGGAACAATTTGCGTTTTGTAACCCAAACTTTCTAACTCTTTGGTCGTTTTCGAGACGATATCAAAGGCTGAATGGTTTATTAAATCGTTTTGAATAATTGGAATAAATTGTCTTTTTAATTCTCTATCATCGGCATCAACACAAATAAGTCCTTGATTACCAAATAGTTCGTGAGCATAAGATCGGGCAGAGTTTGCCAGTGTTTCATGTTTTAGATAAGCATCTTTGAACATCATTGGACATTCAGCCATCTCTGAAATCAAGGTTTCTAATTCATGAGGGTTCATTCGTCCGACTGCGCCAGATTGGGTGGTTTCCCAAATTAATTTCTTACCAAATAATGAAAGGTGATTGATTTCCGCAAAGTCATGGTCTTCGCTAGCCATCCAATACACGGGAACGAAGTTGTAATCTGGAAAATACCTTTTTAATTTTTTTGCCAAATTAATCGTGGTAATCATTTTAAAGACTACGTACAAAGGACCCGTAAAAATATTTAACTGATGACCCGTCGTAACGGTGAAAGTATTTTCCTGTAAAAGAATATCTAAATCAGGCCGATTTGATAGGTTTTTATATTGATTTTTGAGGGTTTCAACCAATACTTGTCGCTTTTCTACGTCAAATTTTTTTAGTGCAATTTGCTTATTAAACCCTTGAATATCAGGATAGTTGCCAGAGAATTCCGTGATTTTAGGAGATTGCTGAATGAAGTCTAAAAATAACGACGAAAATTGATTTACTTCTGAAAGCGCTAGTTGGTTGATTTGCATAATGAATTTAACGTAGGGGGGAAATTGGTTTTTTATCCTTCTGATCAACGAATAAGTTTGAAAGTTTGTTCCTGTTAATAGACAAAGGATGTACCCGTGATGGATTTTGAATAATTCTGATTTGCACGAATAAAACAAAAAAAATGGGTGTAAATTTGTTGAATTTCAATTCCATTTTGTATTCATCCCTGTTATCCTATTGGCGTTATTTTCTAGAGATTCCTATAATTAACAAAACCCATCCCAGCATTAAACTAATTCCGCCAACGGGGGCAACGGCTCCCCAAGTTTTTACGCCAGTTGCGCAAATCAAATATAGCGAGCCTGAGAAGATCATTGTGCCAAGAATGAAGGCGTAACCCGCCCAATTGAGGAATTTATGAGGAAATTTATCAGTTAATATACCGACGATGATTAAGGTCAAAGCACCGTACATTTGATATTGGGCTGCTGTCTGGTAAGTTTCTAAATTACCTGCTTTTTGCAAAGCTAATTTGAAAGCATGGGCTCCGAAAGCACCCAAGGCAATTGATAATCCTGCTAATATTGCGCCTGATTTTAGGAATAATTTGTTCATTTATTTTATTTTTTTAAATTCGCCACAAAATGTCTAGTTATCACCAAAACGGCGTCTTCAATTGTTCACAAACCCACTTCTGCTCTTCTTCTGTTAAGATTTGGTAAGCCAATGACCGTTTTAGGTTCATCTCTGCTACTTTTTCGTTGATTTTGCCATAGTCCTTTGGATTTGCTTAATTAAGGTCAACGCTATCGGTCAAATACGCAAACGCTGCGAGATTTGCATTGATTTTGTCAATTTGTTTTTTCAATTCTACTAAAATATCCTGCTGAAATTTGGCATCATCACCATCAAATCAATTTGCTAGGCAACGGTTGGAAGTTTTACCGGTTAAGTTTCAGCAATCATTTGAACCGTTGTAAATAACACGGTTAAGAATAACAAGATTTGCTTTTTCATTTTTTGTTTTCGTTTTGCACTTTATGAACGAAAGGGTTAATGGAATTGTGTTTTTTGATTACTTTAACTATTTTTTTAGGATTTTTCCCCTAATTTTTCTTTAAACTTCCCTTGTAATGACTGTTCATAACTCCAATATATTCTTCAATTGTACTAAGACCAACTTCTGCACGTCTTTTATTCAAGTTTTGCAGTTCCATTACTATTTTAGGTTCATAACTCGAACCTTCTTGATTTAACTTCATTTGCGTTCCGTAAACTTGTGGTTTTCCCGTATTTACGTTTACTCTATCAATTAAATATGCGTAATTTGAAGCATTTGCATTTTTCCGCTCAAGGTGCTTTTTCATTTCTGCTAAAACTTCTTCTTGAAATTTGGGGTCTTTGTCACAATGTTGCATCATTAACCAAAAATTACTGGAACCTTATTTTCCTACTTCTTGAAAGCCTAAAAATCCATATTCTCTGAATAATTTTTTAAGAATAATCATATTTAGGCTATCGGCATTACTTCCTTGTTTCATCGCTTGCTGCATTTCAGGAGAAAACCATTCAAATCCTTTATTCATCAAATCAGTAGATTGATTTCTGAATTTTTGGTCACTAATTACCATAGAGTCAAGCATTTTAGCAATTTTGGGGTATTTCAATTTTGCTAATTCATCCGCTTGTTTCTTCTCAATTTTTGCAATAATTTCTTTCCAACGATTGTCATCATATAAAGGAACTAAATCAGTATCAGCTTTCAAATGCCCAAGATTTGAATAACCTTCATCAGTTGCTTGTTCAAGAAAATTAAAGGCTTTGTCAGTTTGTTTTGCTAATGAGGCAGCACAAGCAGCGTTGTATAAATCTGAGGATTTTGGTTTGCCTAATTTAAAAGCTTGTTCAAAAATTTCTACGGATTTCGCATATTCTTTATCCTCATAGACTTTGTAACCTTGTTTTGTCAATGTTGCATAGTCTTGGGTGAAGCCTTTTGTTAAGGCGAAAAATAATAATAAGGTTGACAATAGGGTCTTTTTCATGTTTAAAATTTTGTCTAAATTATCGGTAAAATAAGATAAACTAAAACATTTAATTGTAGCAGAAGAGAATATGAATAACTACTTGATTGTCAGATTATTACCTTTTTTATGATATTTATTCTTACAGCATCTTTTAGAATAAATACCATAAAACTTAATTTACTTTTTAGAATAAATACCCAAAAGTTTTTTACTTCTTCCGTTTCAAAGCCAAATCATGGGCGGTGTCGTAATAACTTCTTAGATTTATCCAGTCAAAAGTTTCGGAAATACTTTCTACTCGATTGCGTTGCGTAATCCGTTCACGTTGAGATTGTTTGACGAATTTCAAGAGCATTTCTGATAATTGTTCAGCTGCTTTTTGGAAGTCTTGCGAAGTACGATTGACCACCATAACGCCCCATTGCTCGTAATCACGCATAATTTGCATCATATAATCCCCAAAACCTGAGAGGTCAGAAGTGATGGTCGGAATACCACGGGCAATACATTCTAGCGGTGTATATCCCCAAGGTTCATAATAACTTGGAAAAACGCCTAAATTACAACCTCTTACAAACTGACCGTAATCCAATCCAAAAAGTGGGTTGGTCGAAACAATAAAATCGGGATGATAAACAATTTTAACCCTGTCTTCTGGATTATTCATTAAATTAGCTTTCTCGGTATATTCCGTGATGCCGTCGGGTTGTTTTAATAAATGGGTAACGACTTTGGGACGTTTATTGGTTTTCCAAGTTTGGATGGTTCTCCGCAAACGCAAACGCCAATATTCGTCAATAAATTCGTTCAAATCGGGCATTTTCAAATCTGTTGCCGAGGCTGAGGCCTGAAAAAGTTTTTCGCCAATTTGTTTTTCAATAGCATTACAAGTTTCATGAATTTCGTCCATTACCGCTCTAGATTGCAACACTTCTGGGTCGATGGAGTGGAAGGGTTGTTTGGTAATGATAAACATTACCACCGTTTTATCAATTTTTGCTTGTTTCATCTTATAATTCAGCCTTGCTAGGGCTTCTAGAGTGATGTCATAGCCTTTATTGAAGAATTCATATCGTCCAGAAGTAAAAAAATATAGGGTTTTGTCAAGGTCGAAGGGTTGACTTTGGAAAAAATGTCCCATCACAAAATCGTTGATTTTATCTTTAAATTTGGTGTGCAAATTTTGGTGTTCGTGCACTGCCGAGAAACGGGTAATATTGAGTCCGTTTGGAAGAATCAAATCAGGAACTTTTCCCAATAAAAATGCACACTCTCGGGCAGTTACATCACTCACGGTCGTCATGACGTTACAGAGATTCGCTGCCAGTCGTTCGATCGTAACTTGGGTTTCGATTCCGTAATACTTTGCTTCATCTAACCAATTGAAAGTGTGGAGTTTATCATAAAAGTTAGGTACATTTCCTGCCAAATAACGACCTAACATCGTGGCATGTGTTGTGAAGACGGTGGCAATTTTCACCCCATCTTTTTTCAAGTCTGGCATACACATTGCGGCCATCCATTCGTGAATATGCGCCACTATTTCGGTCTTATTTCCTTGTTCTTGGCATAATTCTGTTAAGAAAACACGAATCATTTCACCAAATAAAATCGTCTGGTTTACGATATCCTCCACGTTGAGGGTAGAGACTTGGTGAACTTCCCAAAGTCGCCCTTTCAATGCATTAAGTTTTTCAGTAATTGAATTTAAATCAAATAAGATAATTTTGGGCTTGCCCGTAATTAGCCAATACCCGTAATGAACGCCTAGACCCGCTTTCCGCATTTGCTGAATCGTTTTTCCAACGATAGAATCGTCTAAATCTTCAATCGGTTCAAATTCAACGGAGGCAGTTTGTGGAAAATAGGGACCTAGAAGATAATAATTATCGCCCCACTTCTCTACCATGGAAGGTACTTTTGTTCGGATAACGGTATATATTCCACCCACTTGATTACAAGTTTCCCAAGCAATTTCGATTAATACTTTTTGCTTTTTATTGGAGGATTTAATTGGGTTTTGAATTTCCATTAGTTTTTATGATTCACGGTGAACGGTTAAGAGTAAACGGTTTTGTGGATAAAGTGATAAGTGTCAATTTACAAAAAGTAAAGTTTTTAATGGTGATTTCTGTTAAAATTATTTCATTATAACCTTTCACCTTGTACCGTTCACGTTTGACCGAGAATTAATCCTCCAAAATATTACCCATGAAGGTGCTTTTAAAAGCAAAGAAAATCAAAAAAAATACAATTGCCCAACGCAAGTAGGGATGATAAAAATCCTTAACATTTCGGTGATCATTTTGTTTAGTTTCTACTTTTTCTAACCGGTTAATTTCCTTAAAAATATTTTCCAAAGAATGCGCATCCGTGGCACGAAAGAATTTTCCTTCACTGATTTTAGCAATTTCTCTGAGTGTACCTTCATCCACTCTATCAGTGGTATTATTGTTGCTTCCGACCGCAACGGTATATACCCGTATCCCAAAAGCTTTTGCTAATTGGGCGGAGGTAACGGGATCGAGATTTCCAGCAGTATTGTCACCATCGGATATTAAAATGGCCACTTTGCTCATTGATTCGATATCTCTTAAACGATTGATACACATTCCTAAAGCATTTCCAACTGCCGTTCCAGAAACGGTGATAATATTGGAAGAAATATCTTCGATATATTCATTCAGCATCTCGTAATCAGTTGTTGATGGACAAAGGGAATATGGCTCTCCCGAGAAAATCACGAGTCCGATTCGGTCTTGTAAACGCCCTTTGATGAACTCTTTGGCGACATTTTTAGCCACTGACAAACGACTGGGAGGCATATCCTTGTTGTCCATCGATTTAGAAATATCCATGGCTAACATAATGTCAATCCCTTCGTTAGATGCATCGGATTCGACCAGTGAACGTTGTGGACGAGCCAATGCAATGATGATTAACGCAATGGTAAACATTAAGAAAATACCAGGGATGAACCGTAAAAAACTAATCCAATTCGACCGGAGATCATTGGCAGGAAATGCCAAGTTGAGTTTTTGAGTGGCATTACTGCGAAGCCAATCACGCAGCAGAAAAAGGACCGGAATGACCGGTAGAATGTACAGATATAGCGGATGCTCCCAATCGAAGCTCGAAAAGGTGGCGGGGAGAAACCAATATTTTGAAAACCAATCTGTCATATTTTTTCGGTGAACGGTGAAGGGGGAACGGTACACGGTTCTGCGGATAATTTTATTCTCTTACATCGTTTACGGTTTACCGTTTACCGTTCACCGTGTACCGTTAATCCCCATCTCAACTCTCCGTTCCCGATAAAGTCCTTCTGCGAGTTCTTGAAGTATCTGCAAAGATGCAATTGTTTTACTAGAATATACACCTCCATAAACCGTAGCATCAATTTCTCGAAGGGCATCCGATAGCCGATTATCTTTAAGATTATCCAAAATTTCTTTGGTCGTAAAAGTGGTAAATGGCTTTTTTTCAATTCGTTCAATGTATTTTTTCCAAAGCACAACCGCCTTTTCAATATTCTCTAACCGCTTTTTAGCATCATCCGTTCCCCGACTAAGCCGTTGAAAAAGCTTCCTAAAATCATCATATCGCCTTTTAAAATTAAAAAGCTTAATTTGTCGCTGAATAGGTTTCCCAAAAAACCAAAATGCCGATCCAACAATTGCTATTACACCTATACCAAACAAGAAAATTAGCGGAAAATTAACTTGTGGAGCAATTGGAATGAGGCGAGTATCCTTTTTCAACGAAAGCGTATTAAGGCGAACGTTGGTTTTGATGATGCTATTTAAAATTACATAGTCGAATGGTGCATACACACGGGTGCAATCACCTCTACTAAGTACAAACACAGGCAAACTCAACTCCTGTACCGGTGAAACTTCAAAAGAAATAAGGGTATAAACCACGCTATCCAAACTCCCATTTTCATCAGTGATCGTGTTGAAATATTCCCGTTTTACCAATTCAAAAGGGGAAAAATTATAAGAAGAGTCAGGAAAGAAAATATCTATGGTTGCCTTATGGCGATAACTTAAGGCATATTTTATGGGCAAACCCACTTTTACACTATCACTCAAAAACTTTCCTTTTGGCGGTGTCCAACTGGGGATTTGGGCGGATGCTGGAAATGAATATAACCAAGACAACATGGCGCAAAGTATAGCAATTACACCCCAAGACAATGTGTTATTCTTTATTTTTAACCTATGCTGAAATTTTCGATTTTCCTGTTTCTTATGCAACTTCATTATCCTCTAAGTACTTTACGCTAAAAAATCTACTTCCTAACCCTGAACAATTTAATCAATTTTGGCACATAATCTTCCGAGGCATCAATGGCCAAATAATTGGCTCGGTTTTGTTTACATATTTGGTCTAATTGTTCCGAATTTTTCTCAAACAAATCCTTCATTCTATTCCTAAACCAATTTGAAGAGGCGTTAATCCAAACCGTTTTTCTGCTTTCTGTATCAAATACAGGAATGATCCCCAAACGGGGCAAATTAGTCTCTCGTTGGTCGTAGAGATGAATCACAATTAAATCATGTCGGCGAGCCAAGGCTTTTAGATTTTCTTCATAGCCTGTATCAATAAAATCAGACACTAAAATTACTAAACTTCTGCGTTTTAGCACGTTCAAGGCGAATAAAATCATCCTTTTAAGGTTTGTTCCCGTGGATTCGGCTTTTAGTTTAAAGAGCTCCAAAATTGTTCGGTAACCGTGTTTTAGGGTATTGGCAGGTTTAATATATTTCTCTTTTTGGTCAGAAAAACATAATAATCCCACGTGACTTGCCTCCTTGATTGCCGATAATGTCAAAACGCCACAAATCTCTTTGATGGTATCCAATTTTGAACGGTCTGATCGCCCAACATTTTGCGAGGCACTTACATCCACGACAAAAAAAACCGTTTGTTCTTTTTCTTCTTTAAATATCTTAACAAACGTTCCGTGTCCTTTTGCGGAGGTGTTCCAATCGATCAGTCGCACATCATCACCGTATTGATAAAGTCGTAAGTCGCTGAATTCCAAGCCTGAACCTTTAAAAATAGAATGGAAATTTCCCCGCATTTGCGAAGTCACCGCCTTGCGAATTTTAATTTCGTATTTATAAAGTTTGGATAAAAATTCGTTTGGATTCATTTCTCTGATTAGGGATTTTGGAATGTGGATTTCGGATTTTGCTCTTAACGTCCTCATGTTCAGAACTCAAAAATAAGCATTTAAGCCTGATTAGTCGTTATTAAATCCAGTTATTTGTCAAAAGAATATACACGCCAATTAGACCACGTAAAATAAAAATTAAACAGATTCTTCCGATTTTTTTCAAATTTTACCCATGAAAATCTGTCCAATCCCAATTCCATTGCGTATTTATGTATAGTCTAAAATTCAACGAAAACTCAAATACATTTCTCAAAAAAACTTATCTTGCATTTTAGCGGTGAGTTTTGAACAATGAGCAAAGGATTTTTTAAAATTAAGTTTCAAAATTACATCCATAATATTTCATCATATTAAAACAATCAAGGCTAAAAGCTCGGAGCTAGCAGCTGCATAAAACTATGAACAAGCAAAATCAAACCATCCACCAAAGTCTTTTGGCTGAAAGAAAGCTACGTTTGGAAACCATCAAATTAGGTGGGGGGCTCAAAAATATTCAAAAACAACACGAACGAGGCAAACTCGTTGCCCGTGAACGCATTGATTATCTGATTGATGACCATACTGAATTTTTAGAAATCGGTGCATTTGTGGGCTACGAAATGTATCCCGAACACGGCGGTTGTCCGGCGGGTGGAACGGTGGGTGGTTTGGGCTATGTATCGGGCAGATTGTGTGTGATTGTGGCAAATGACCAAACGGTTAAGGCGGGTGCCTATTTCCCAATCACCGGTAAAAAGAATTTACGTTTGCAAGAAATTGCGATGCAAAATCACTTACCTATTATTTATTTGGTGGATAGTGCGGGTGTTTTTTTACCGATGCAAGACGAAATTTTCCCCGACCGGGAACATTTTGGAAGAGTTTTTTATAATAATTCTGTAATGAGTGCAATGGGGATTACCCAAATATCGGCCGTTTTGGGCAGTTGTGTGGCGGGCGGAGCTTATTTGCCCATCATGTCGGACGAAACGTTGATGGTGGAAGGGCAAAGTTCCATATTTTTGGCGGGTCCCTATTTGGTCAAAGCGGCCGTTGGAGAGAATGTTGATGCGGAAACTTTAGGAGGAGCCGTTACGCATACCGAAATCTCAGGCATTGCCGATTATAAATTCAAAACCGAACAATTATGTTTAGACCATATCAAAAGAACAATCGGTAAAATGGGAGAATTGCCAAATGCTGGTTTCAATCGCACAGAAGCTTATTTACCCACCAAAAACCCCGAAGAAATCTTTGATATCTTTCCAGAATTAAGAACAAAACCCTACAATATGCTCGATATTATTGAACGTTTGGTGGATAATTCGGAGTTTGATGAATTCAAAAAAGATTATGGAAAAACCATTATTTGTGGATATGCACGTATTGACGGTTGGGCGGTAGGAATTGTGGCAAATCAAAGAATGGTGGTGAAAAGCGCTAAAGGAGAAGTGCAAATTGGGGGCGTAATTTATAACGATTCAGCCGATAAATCTGCTCGATTTATTATGAATTGTAATCAAAAAAGAATTCCTCTGGTTTTCTTGCAAGATGTTACAGGTTTTATGGTCGGCAGTCGGTCAGAGCATTCGGGGATTACCAAAGATGGCGCCAAAATGGTGAATGCCGTATCCAATTCTATCGTTCCAAAATTTACAATAGTTATTGGAAATTCTTACGGTGCGGGCAATTATGCGATGTGTGGAAAGGCGTATAATCCAAATTTTATGTATGCATGGCATTCCGCAAAAATAGCCGTAATGGGAGGGGAGCAAGCAGCAAAAACGCTTCTTCAAACACAAATTGCTTCGATGAAAGCCAAGGGAAAAGAATTTACAAAAGAAGAAGAGGATGAAATTTTGAAGCAAATTATGGAAAAATACAACCGCCAAACCACGCCCTATTACGCCGCTGCAAGATTGTGGGTGGATGAAATAATTGAGCCTTTGGATACCCGAAAAGTGATATCAAAAGGTATTGAAGCCGCCAATCACGCACCAATTACGAAGGATTTTAAGGTTGGAGTTTTTCAGGTGTAATGTTAAAAGTTATTTGAATTTTCTACGGATTATAGAAAATGTGGATAGTTTTTTGTTATTATTTGCATTTATCAAATAAAATGTATAAATTTTACTTCATGAAAAACTAAAATTAACATTATTATGAAAAAAGTTTCTAATCTTATTTATCACAAAGGCAATGGGGTTACGATTATTGATGCCTCAAAAACGGTCTACGATGCCTTAGAAATCATGGTTCAAAAAAATATTGGCGCATTGGTTGTGTACGACGCCGAGAAATTTGTGGGTGTTGTTACAGAACGAGATTACGCTCAGAAAGTGATTGTGAAGGGAAAACATTCCCACAATACCTTGGTTTCGGAGATTATGCAAGTGGCTCCGGCTACCGTTAAATTTGAAGATACCATTGAAAAATGTATGGAATTAATGTCAGATAAACATATTCGATATTTGCCGGTTATAGCAGAAAGTCACGTAGTTGGTTTGGTTTCGATGGGCGATGTGGTGCGGTATATCATTGAAGATCAAAAAGATACGATTAATTACTTACAGAATTTTATTTCTGGAGGTGTATGAAATAGAGATTAGATAACAGCTGAAAGTCGAATGAGTTCACTCCAGAATGGGCGTTTGTCTTTTCATTAAATCGCTTATTAATTAAATAATTTTTGTCCTCTAAACGTAATAAAATAGGATTCTTGGAGAACTTCCCGAAAGTAAAAAACTTTCGGGAAGTTCGAGGTATTTGCAATTAGCTAATTAATTATTCACTAACTATACGTCAAAACCAGCCAAGTCTTTGAATTCAGCGACTCTATCCACTAATTCTGTTGCTGATAAATTTGTTAAACGTTCCGTTCCGAATTTTTCGACGCAGAAAGAAGCCATCGCCGAACCATACACAATGGCACGTTTCATATTCTCGAAAGAAATATCATCCGTTTTTGCTAAATAACCAATAAATCCACCTACAAAAGTATCGCCCGCCCCCGTTGGGTCAAAAACATCTTCTAATGGCAAAGCTGGACAGAAAAATGTTTTATCACCCTGAAATAACAGCGCACCGTGTTCTCCTTTCTTGATAATTAGCGTTTTAGGTCCCATAGCCATGATGGTTTTTGAGGCGGTTCTCAAAGAATAATCACCCGAAAGTTGCCGAGCTTCTTCGTCATTGATGCATAAAACATCAATCATTTTGAGCACAGCCTTCAAATCATCCATGGCAATATCCATCCAGAAATTCATCGTGTCCATGACAATCAACTTTGGCCGGTTTTCTAAACGTTCAATCACCGTTTTTTGAATGGCTGGCGTAAGATTTCCCAACATCAAATACTGGCAATCCTGATATTCAGTGGGAATAATTGGGTCGAAAGTACCTAAAACATTCAATTCCGTAACCAACGTATCACGAGAATTCATGTTGTTATGGTAACGACCCGACCAGAAGAAAGACTTTTCGCCTTTTTTGATTTGTAAACCTGCGGTATCAACGCCTTTATTTTGAAGAAGTTGGATATATTCTTGGGGAAAATCTTCACCCACAACAGCTATTAAATTGATGGGAGTTTTGAAGTAAGATGCTGATAATGAGATAAATGTACCCGCACCACCAATGATTTTGTCGGTTTTTCCTCTGGGAGTTTCTATGGCATCAAAAGCCACCGAACCAATTGCTAATAAACTCATGAATTAAATTTGAATCGTTAAAAAATATGTTGATTTGAAAATTAAATTATCGCTAGTCGAAAGCATAAATATTATGATTGTCTATCTAACCTATGCTGCAAGGTGATTACAAAGGTACGAAAATAAATTTTCGGATAAGTATAGTTTATATTTGCAAAAATACAAACTTCTCATGTACAGAAAAGCAATTCAAAACGACCTTCAATTCGTCTTCGACCTCTATATGCACCCACAAATAAATCCATATTTGCTTTACGAAAACATGAACCTAGAGGAATTTAAACCCATCTTTGAAAAACTTTTAGTAAGCGAAATAAAGTACATCTTTACAGATGAAAATGGTATACCCGTAGGAATGTTCAAATTATTTCCGTGGACCTATCGGGCTTCGCATATTGCCTATCTGGGAGGATTAGCCATTCACCCAGCTTTTGTGGGCAAAGGTTTTGGCAGAAAAATGATGCAAGAAATCATTGCATTAGCCACTCAACAAGGCTATAAAAGAATTGAATTAAGTGTGGCAACCGAAAATTTAAAGGCCATTGAATTGTATAAAAAGATGGGCTTTGAAATAGAGGGTATTATGAAAAAATATACCTATTTGAAGCAAGAAGGGCGCTTTTTGGATGAATTATTGATGAGTTACATTTTTGAATAAAAACTAGTGTGGCATATTTTGTCGGGTATCTACCAAAGAACTTATATGATTTGTTTGTCTATAATTGGGTAATACAGAATATTTTATCTGTAACTATAATACCGCTAACAATTAGATTTTAAAGGGATTTTTCCGAATTAAAGGCATTTTACTTAATGTTCTAATCAAATCGGCTAATTTATTTCCAAATTGTTTAGCAATATTTTCAGACCAATTTTCAGTTAAAAAATCCATTAATTCCACGAAATCATGTTCAAACTGAGGTGTATAAACTACTTCGTAAACCATTGATTATATTTTTCTTTGAGATTTTGAAATAATTGTATTTGACCCGATTGTGCTTGTTGTAGAGAAATATTTTAGCTTTGTTTTTGAGCTTCTCTCAAAATATCCATCACATCATTAGTCTCCTATAAAGAGGCCAATGAATGTTGAATATCAAGCAAATATTACTCTTCTTCAATCTTTTCAATTATACTTTGAATGTCGGATTGAATTTGAAAAGTAGTCATATTTTGAACAGTTTTATTGATGAATAATTTCCAAACCTATTCAATCATGTCCGCTTCTTCCAAGATATAGTTCATCTCGTAAATATCATCGGCATTGAGTTTTAATTTGCCTTTGAAGGTGTGCATATCATCCGTTTTATACTTTCTAACCTCGCTTTTCAAAGGCTTCAAAGACATGACTGATTCTGGACCAGCACCGCCACAGAAGAAACACTGACTGTACGGAAATGCAGAAAGCACGTACATATTTGTAGCCACATCCACAGGAATCACGTAGCCCTTGATGATGACTTCTTTATTTTCCAATTTCTTCAAAGGCGCTCCAAAGGTTGGATAAAGCATAAAAATAGATTCTTGCGGATACCATTTTTTCTTGAAAGAAACGTCTTTTAACATATCCCAAGTTAGTTTTTCGGCGGGAGCATTTTTTGCCGAAATAAAGGTTGAAACGATCAAGCCTAAAAGTAGTAGTGTTTTGATTTTCATGTGTTTATGTTTTAGTACCACAGACTTTATTCTGTTGAATGCACAGACTAAAGTCTGTGGTACGCTACTCATCCGCTAATGTTTTTGAAATGTTAATATTATAGATGCCTAATGATGGAATGGCTGCTGCTAATAATCCAATAAATAATGCCCCTAAAAATAGATAAAATTCTTCTTTTAGCAAAGATAAAACGTTGAAGTTGTAATGAAAATTTTGTTCTACGTTTTCTGACATAATCCAAAGCCCGAATCTACTCAAAAATATACCCATAACGTAGCCTGCTACGCTGATTATGAGTCCTTCCATTAACAATAATAAAAATAGTTTTGTTCGGCTTGCTCCCATCGAAAGCATTAAAGCCATTTCGTATTTACGTTCTTTTAAAGAATTATAAAGCGAAACAAAAACACTCAATCCCGAAACGATGATTATTACCAACGCAATCCACTTCAAAGCATCCATACCCACGCCCAATAAGGTAAATAATCGGTTGATTTCAATCGCCGGTGTGGCGGTTTGTAAAGTAGTATTTTGATTGATACTTCTGGCCATCATCATGCCCATTACCGGATTTCGGAATTTTACTAATAATGAAGTTATTTCCTTCGAATCTTCTTCGCTATGATGGTCGTCAGTTTGAGATTGTGTCTCTTCCAATAATTTCAAGACATTTGCGCCCTTTCCCGACTCTTCATGATGTTCGTCGTGCACCGCCCACACGCTTTCCAAGGGCGTAATCAGCACTTGGTCAAGTACAGAATTTGTCGCTTTCAAAATTCCAACCACCTTGAATTGCTTTTCTTTGTGCGCATTGCCTTCTTTATCAAAACCATGTTGCGAAGAAAAATTGTTACCTACTTTCAATCCCAAATTCTTAGCAACCTTTGCACCTACGACGATGTCCAGAGCCTTTGAAAATACTTTTCCCGTTTCAAATTCCGCTTGAAAATGGGCTAAATATTTCTCATTTGACCCCACAATTCGGTAGCCTCGATAACTATCTCCCATCGAAAGGGGAATGGTTGATTTTACCAATGGGCTTCGGGTCAGTCGATTGGCTTCTTCCATTGAGATATTTCCCGTGGGTGAATCAATCTGATAAATACTCGATAAGATTAATTGGAGGGGACTGCCTTTTGCCCCCACAACCATATCAATTCCCGCAACATTTCGAGTGAATTTTTCTTCAATTTGTCTGCTTGCCAAGAGCAAAAGTGAGATAATTGCAATTCCCAAAGCCATTAATAAAATGCTCAATGAAGTGGTTAAAGGTTTATCTTTTAGGTTGTTGGTGGATATTTTTAGTAAGTTCATATTTTGAGGCTATTGGCTTTCGGCTATTGGCTGTCAGCTTTTAGCAATAAATTATTATTTCTGTTTTTTAACAGTTGAAAGCTAATTGCTTATAGCTGAAAGCCAACAGCCTTTCAAAGTTCAACTCTCTTCTCAAACACATCTTTCAATCGTTGGTCGTGGGTAACGACTACCAAACTAGCCCCAATTTCTTGAATTTGTTTTTTTAATAAGTCGACGACTTTCAGACAGTTATCGTCATCCAAACTCGAGGTTGGCTCATCCGCTAAAATTACCGAAGGCTTGTTCATTAATGCCCGTGCGATACTAACTCTCTGCTGTTCGCCCTGTGAAAGTTGCGTAGTTTTTTTCGATAAATGTTCTGTAAAACCCAAGCGCTCAGCCAAATCTTCTGCCATTTGCTTTGCTTGATCTTTGCCCGCTAAATAATTGGCTAATAACAAATTATCAATCACAGAAAGTGAATGAACAAAGTGTGGTTTTTGATAAATTATCCCCACATTTTGCGCTCTAAAATCTGCTGCTTTATTGACCGATAACTGACTAATTTCTTGCTTATTTATTTGAATATTTCCACCCGTTGGTTTCAATAAAAGTGCCATCAAATGGAGGAAAGTCGTTTTTCCTTTGCCCGATTTGCCCAAAATGAGCATCGTTTCACGGTTTTCACAGGAAAAATTGGGGAAATCAAAACACTTTTCGGGCGTGTATGCGAAAGTCAGGTTTTGGGTTGCAATCATGGATTATCGGTGAACGGTTAAAGGTGAATGGTAAACGGTTTCTTAATCGAAATTCATATCACAAATGTAAGCAAAAATCATTTACATTTCACCGTGAACCGTTCGCCGTCAACCCGGGCGTCCTTCCGAACTTCTCTTTAAAAGCCTTTATAAAATGCGAAACGCTCTCATAACCAATTTCTAGGCTGATTTCTGAGACATTTTTATGTGTATTTTCTAGCTGTAGACCGGCATATTCGAGCCTTTTATTTTTAATCCATTGAGCAGGTGAGGTATCAAATTTTTCTTGAAAATCTCGTTTGAATGCCGATAGACTACGACCAGAAAGCCTTGACAATTCGTCTAACGAAAGCAGTTTTAGATAATACGATTGCATCAAATATTCCAAATCAACTTTTTCACCTTTGTACAGGCTAAATAAAATGTTTTTGAACTGACCGGAAGCATCAATTTCGAGGATTTGCAGTAATAATTCTTGCAATTTTAGCCTTAAAAAATGATTCAAATATTGCGTTTTAAGGGTAAAGAAGGGGAAAATAGATTCGGCAAACTTGTTTAAACTTTCGGTTGTTTCAAAAACAAGCAGACCGAGCCCACTAACCCCAAGAGGGGGAATTTTTGCGTCCAAATTTGAGGCGAAAGCTCTCCCGGCCGTTGGGGCTACTATCTCTAAATGTTGTCCCACAAACTCCTTCAATAATTTCTCATTAAAAAAGAAAACTAAACTTCTATAATTTGTATCAATCGTTTCCTGCATCAGATAATATCCCCGTCGAATAAAGACAATATTTCCTTTTCGAACGTAAATAGTATGGGTGGCTGAAACAAATTTTTTCTCTCCCTCCAACACAAAAATAACGGCGTGTTCTTCAAAGAAAACCTCATTTTTTAGCGGTGGGTCTTGATTTCGGTACGCCACAAAAGTCATATCCTGAATTTTCAAGCATTGAAATTCGCCAGCGTGTATGAGGGAAGGGACTCGAATCATTGTCTTAATTAAAACTGTAAATGTATCAAAAGAATTATACGTATGGCATGATTTTTTGGATAATTTTCGTGCTAAATCAGCCAGTTTTCAAACCTTTTAAATTCAACACACAATGAAAAAATTCATCCTTACTTTAGGGTAATTTTGTTTATCATTCACTTCACTATTTGCACAAAATTTTTCAGGAAAACGCATAGTTAGTGGCAGTTTGTCCATGAATCTCAACAGCATTAGCTTAGACAGGAAAAATCCCACACCATCTAATCCAAATTCTACGGCATTCACTTTTGGATTAAATACAACATTTCTCATGGGAAAAATTAGGGCAAATGACACCTACACAGCTTATGGGTTTAAATTAGGTATTGATCATTCATCTAATCTAACATCACAAAATTCGAGTTCATCAAATTACACCATTGGACCAGTAATTCAGTTTGGTAAATTTGTTAAAGTCTTTGACCAATTTTATTACGCTCCCAATGCCACATTTGGTATTTCTGGAAAATTCTATTCAAATTCTCCAAATCTTTACAATACTAAATCAATCGGGTTTGAAGTTTCAGCGGGTGTAGCTCCTTTAAATTTTGTTTTTCAGGTGAAGGATAATTTTCTTTTGAATATCACTTTAGGCGGGGCAGGAATTAATTATAATTATTCTGGCTCAACAAGTGATACTGGTAATTCGAGTATTAATAATCTCTCCGTTTATGGTAGTATTAGCAACTCTTCAAGTCTGGGAGCCTATTATTTATTTTAAAAAACATGGGGGCAGGCTATCTAAATCTGCTCCTTATTTTCTACCAATTCACCACATCACCCTTCTCAATTCCTTTCCGTTTGCAATATCCCGCATTTACTTCCAAAACATATTTTGCATCTTCAAAAGAAGGGATTTCTTCTTCGGAAAAGGGTGTTCTGTTGGCTTGAATGGTAACGATTTTCTTAGAATCGTCTAAATACAAAATATCCAAAGGTAGATAAGTATTCTTCATCCAAAAGCTACGTGGCTGACTATCAGCAAAGATAAAAACCATCCCGCAACTATCCGGCATTGTACGTCTGTACATTAACCCCTGCATGGTTTCTGCCTCATTATCCGCAATTTCTATGGTGAGTTTTTCTTGATTTTTTAGAAAAGTCAATTGTCCTTCTTTTTTAAAGGATGGCTCAGAAATGGTAGAATTATCTGTTACATTTTTGGAAAATGATACGGTTGAATTCTTAGAAAAATTTAAAATGCCCGTTGAGATTAATCCACCGAAGAGCAGGACAACTATTAAAATGATGGCGACTATTTTTTTCATTTATTTGTATTTATTTTCCGTAAATTTACTATTCCCACATTAGCTTTTCAATAAACCATGAAAAAACTCTTACTAATCACTTCATTATTAATTGCTCAAAGCAAAATGCTGAAAGCTCAAAAAATTTGTTTTTATAACGGAAAAATTTATACCGTTGATGCTCGTAGTTCGGTCGTGGAGGCAGTTGTGGTGGAAAATGGACGGATTTTGTTTGTTGGTTCAACGCCCGAAGCCCGTGCCGCTTGGTCGGATAGTCGGACGAAAATGGTAAATTTGGACGGAAAATTGATGCTACCGGGTTTTATTGATAATCATACCCATTTCGCTGATGGCGGGCTGTACCTTTCGGGTTTAGATTTACGTGGGGCAAAATCAACCACCGAATTCAAAAATATCTTGAAAAAGTACGTGGATAGTCAACGTGGCGAGTGGGTAAAATCTGGAAATTGGGATCATGAATCTTGGGAAGTAAAGGAGTTACCAACCAAAGAAATGATAGATGATTTCTCGAAAGAAACGCCCATTTGTATCGACCGTTTTGATGGACACATGGTGTTGGTGAATTCAAAAGCCTTGACTTTAGCAGGCATCACGAAGGGAACAAAATCGCCCGATGGGGGTGAAATTGTGAAAGATTCGAAGACTGGCGAACCCACGGGAATCTTGAAAGATGCAGCTATGGCATTGGTTTACAATATTATACCAAAAATTTCACCCGAACAAAAAATTAAATACGTTCAACGTGCTTTGCAAGAAGCCCGTGAAAATGGCATTACCTCGGTGCATGATATTACTTTCCAACCTGATTTAATTGCGTACCAAACCTTAGAAAAAGAAGAAAAATTAACGTGTCGTTTTTATACCCGTTTACCCATAGACTCCTATCAGAATTTGGTCAATGCGGGTATTCAAGTTGGTTTCGGCTCGAATAAAATCAAGTTAGGTTCGTTGAAGGCTTATGCGGATGGTTCGTTGGGAAGTAGCACGGCATTAATGTTTAAACCTTACGACCAAAATCCCAATACCAAAGGCTTGGCAAGTGACATTATTATCAATGGAAATCTAACAAAATGGGCAACTGAAGCGGATAAAAATCATTTGCAATTATCCATTCACGCCATTGGGGATTCCGCTAATTATTTGATGTTGAAATTATTTGAAGACATTACCAAAACCAATCCAAAATGGGACAGACGTTTCAGAATCGAACACGCTCAGCACGTGCGTTTTCAGGATATTCCCTTGTTTGCCAAATTGGGTGTAATTGCTTCTGTGCAACCCTATCACTGCATTGACGATGGCGTTTGGGCGGCCAAACGCATTGGCACACGGATAGATTACACGCACCCATATAAGTCATTTTTGGACGCAGGAATTAAACTATGCATGGGTTCCGATTGGTCGGTGGCACCACTAAATGCGATTTTAGGAATTTATGCGGCGGTGACTCGCCAAACGGTGGACGGTGGAAATCCGATGGGGTGGATCCCGAAACAGAAAATTGGCGTTGCTGATGCAATAAAAGGATATACAATAAATAATGCCTATGCCGCTTTTGAAGAGAAAGAAAAGGGGTCTATTGAAGTAGGAAAATTGGCAGATATGGTCGTTCTTTCAGAGGATATTTTAACCATTAAACCAGAAAAAATACAAGCGGTAAAGGTCTTAATGACTATTTTTGACGGAAAGATTGTTTATGAGAGAAAGTAAGGATTGGGTATTCGGGCAAAAAGCCTAAATCATCCTATTCGCCTTTTTTTTATTAAAACCTACAACCAAATACCTAAAACCTTAAAATGGAAATAGCTGAATTTATAAAATATCTTTCCGATTCAAAGGAAATTATTAGTGCTGGTCTATGGGCGGTGACTTTGGTAGTTTACGCCGAAAATGGACTATTTTTCGCTTTCTTTCTTCCAGGGGATTATTTGCTTTTTCTTACGGGCGTATTTGTAGGTACTGCGGTCGTTAAATATACGATCATCACGGTTTTATTTTATCTTTTTTTGGCGGCGGTGTTAGGTTCATTAACGGGTTTTTTGTTCGGAAGATTCTTTTGCAATAATCTTGAGAACCGTCCGGAAAGCTGGTATTTCAAGAAAAAATACATAAAATCAACAAAAGATTTTTTTGAAAAATACGGAAATCAAGCTTTAATTATCAGTCGTTTTTTGCCTTATATTCGTACATTTGCACCCATTTTAGCCGGAATCAGTAGAATGAATTATTTGAAATATTTATTCCTAAATCTTGTAGGATCAGCCCTTTGGGTAGGTTCATTGGTTGGAGCTGGATATTATTTTGGCGGACAGTTTCCGTGGATTATTAATTACGTTCACTATATAATTTTGTTTTTTTTAGCAACAACAACCTTTACCATAATCACAGGTTATTTGAATATTAAAAAAGCCGGAAATTAAACTTTTTCAAACGCTCTAATTCGAGGCGACCAACGCACCGTAACAACCGGGAATGGGATAAACAATCTGGCAAAGATTCCCTAATTGCTAAGGAACGTTGCTTAATGCTAGCGCTCAATCAAAAAAATGCTCACAGATTTTGGTTACATACTTCTTTTCATCATTTCAGGAATTGTTTTCGTGGCATTGATGCTTTTCATTGCCAAATTAATACGTCCAAATCGACCGAATTTTGAGAAATTAAGCACCTATGAATCCGGAGAAGAACCCGACGGCAATGCGAATGTTCGCTTCAACATGCGTTTCTACGTAATTGCCCTAATTTTTGTGCTTTTCGACGTTGAACTTATCTTCCTTTTTCCTTGGGCGATTGTCTTTGGTAGCCAACATTTAATTGAAATTACCGATGGTGTTTGGGGTTGGTTTTCAATCGTAGAAATGTTTGTTTTTGTTGGTATTTTAGCGCTTGGCTTGGCGTATGCGTGGGTGAAAGGACATTTAGAGTGGGTTCGCCCCGAGACCGTGAAGCCTGATTATCAATCAAAAATTCCGAAGATTATGTATCAAAATATTAACAAAAAATACGGACAAAATTAATCAGTAAATGAATACTAAAAGTAGACTTTAATGGTTGAAAGTAGAATAAATTATTTCCATATAATTACTCATTAGAATCCTAATAATTGTTTTTGGAACATAATTATAGATCCTATATCTTACACTAAAATTAATAGTCTATCATCCCAAAAACACGTTGAATGGAAATTCAAAATCTACCACAATTACCACTATCTACTACCTCCATCAGAGTCGTTATCCTACTCGAAAGGCAGTATTTGTTAGTCCTAGATCAATCAAAACTTCTCCGAGTGCTTGTCCAAGGTATTATACGATTAGAAGGCGTGAAAAAATATACTCTTTTGCATTTGCGCAATGGAAACACCATGCTCAGTTCCAGAACTTTGAAGGTGTTCGACGAAATCTTGCAAAAATCAGACTTCCTTCGACTTCATAAAGCTTATCTTATCAATATGCATTGTTTAGAAAAACACGACGAAGTTCAGACATTGTACGCTACAATGCAAAATAGGGTAATTATTAGTATTTCTAGGCGGAAAAGAAAAAATTTTAAGTAGTGAATTGCGGTTGTTGAATGATAAATAAGGTATGATAAGTAGTTGTTCTTTATTCGGAAAATAACTATTTGATAATCAAATATTTGCTCCAAATAAAAACGTTGTTTAAATTGTACGAACCACTTATGTTATGGATTAAAGTTATTAATTTTATGTCAAAATTTACCGTATATGCCCAATCATTTTCGCTTTATGATGATAAGATTACCCTTCATGCGAGTAAACGGTATGGCAATTTTTCCTTTTCTATTGGTCAAACATGCAAAGCCATCAAAAGTATTAATTAACCACGAAAGAATACATTTTAGACAGCAACTTGAAACGTTAATTTTTCCTTTTTATCTCGGGTATTTGCTGGAATATTTTATTGGTAGGCTGAGAGGCAAAAGCCCAAATCAAGCTTATATGAGCATTAGTTTTGAACGAGAAGCCTACGCCAATGATAGTGATTTGGGATATCTAAAGAAGAGAAAGATTTGGGCGTTTTGGCAATACCTATTTAATAAAGAAGGATGAATTATAAATGGTTCAATAAATTACAACTGTAAACATTCATTACTCATCCTTTACCATAAATTTTGGGGACAAACAATCCGATGTCGGTTGTTCAACATAATTCCCACCACTACTTCGTGAGAACCTTTCGAGCGTTGATTGATATCAGAGAGCGTAAAATCATACGAATAACCTAGGTTGATAAACGAGCTAATATTAACGCCTAAAAGCCCAACCAACGCATCCTTATGCCGGTAGGAACCACCAAACCAAAAACGGTCTTTGAGAATTGCTTTGAGGTTAATATCATAACTTATTGGTGCCAGACTTACCCTTTTGATCATCGTAGAAGGAACTATAGCCCATTCATCACTGATTTCATATCGATAGCCTGCCGTCAGAAAATAGTGCGTGTAGGAATTTCCCAACCACGAATAACTTCCGGCGGTTACATCTTTGTTGGTATAATTAAAATTATCAAAAATCAACTGATTAGCCGAAATTCCCAAGAAAAAATGGCGTGAATATAACCAGGCTCCAACGTTCAATGATGGCTGTATGGCGGTTAATTGACCACTTGCTAATATGGCTTGATCTGGGTTGTCTTTCACCTGAATTTTACTGAAATCTAAACTGTACTGGGTAATTCCTCCTGAAGCTCCCAATGACAGTTTCATCGTTGCCGATACGGGAATATGATAAGCATAACTGGCAGAAAGGCTATTTTGCACTGTGGCCCCGACATGGTCGCTCACGAAAACGATACCCACACCATGGTGTCCGGGAACTCTAGCAGCGCCCCTAAATTCGGTTGATAATGCGAGTGGACGACGAATGGTTTTGCTAATATTTGGGGTTGCTCCCGTACTGGTGCGGTCAGGTTTACCAATGGGCATATTTGCGGAAACATAATACGTAACGGGCGCTCCAGGAAAGTCCGTCCATTGATTTCTGTAACCTGTTTTGAGATCAATATAATCCTCAATTCCCGAAACAGCGGGATTTATGAGATAACTATTCATCATATATTGACTATATTGTGGTTTGCTTTGTGCAAAACCAACGAATGAAAATGAAGTAAAAATTATAAACAGTATATATTTTTGCATAAAAGTATGTCCTTAACGCTTTGATTTTTCCTTACTAAACTCAATAACGAAAAAATAAGTTATAAAGGTAAGTAGAATAGAATTTTTTTTACGGATTTAGAAAAAGAATAATTTTTTTGAGCCTTGATTGCCTTTTTTTATTTCCTAAGCTATGATATTTCGTAATTTTACCTTCCAAATCCATCTCAGAAAATGCGTAAAACATACTTCACACCAGGTCCTGCCGAACTTTTTCCAACCGTAGAAAGACACTATCATGAGGCTTTTGAGCAACAATTAGGCTCAATTTCGCACCGTTCGCAGCAATTTAGGGATATTTATCAACATACGGTTGAGCAATTGAAAACCTTAATGAATGTTCCAGCATCGCACGGGATTTTCTTTACAAGTTCAGCCACAGAAATTTGGGAACGTTTAATTCAAAATACGGTAGAGCATGAAAGTTTTCATTTGGTAAATGGTTCATTTTCAAAGAAATTTTATGATTTCTCGCATGAGTTAAACAAATACGCCCATAAACTCGAAAAACCATTTGGCGAAGGCTTTGACTATTCAGAAATCGTGGTTCCAGCCTACGCAGAGCTAATTTGTACAACTGCCAACGAAACTTCTTCGGGCGTGCAAATGCGTCCTGCAGAAATTCATAAACTAAAAAGAGCGAATAAAGATAAGTTTGTGTGTGTGGACATGGTTTCGTCGGCTCCTTATCCAGAATTAGATTTTAATACGGTTGATTCAGCCTTCTTTTCAGTCCAAAAATCATTTGGAATGCCCGCAGGTTTAGGCTGTTGGATTGTCAATCCTTCGATGTTGGAAAAAGCTGAACGCATGAAAACCCACGAAAATCAAATTGGAACTTATCATAATTTACTTACATTATTCGCAAACTTTAAAAAATACGAAACCCCCGAAACGCCGAACGTGATGGCGATTTACGTATTAGGAAAAGTAGCCGAGGATATGAATAAAATTGGAATTGATCATATTAGAAAACAAACGGAAAAGAAAGCAAAAATGTTGTATGAATTTGCGGATAAAAGTGATTTCTTGGAAGTATTTGTAAAAAATCCGGAGCATCGTTCGCAGACCGTTGTGGTGGTAAACGTAAAAGAAAAATCGGCAGGTAATATCATAAAACAAGTTCAGAATGATGCAAATATGATTATTGGTGCTGGATACGGTGATTTTAAAGAGACACAACTACGAATCGCCAACTTTCCAGCGGTAAGTTTGGGACAAATTGAAACCTTGATTGAAGCTTTACGGCAGGTGTAGGACAAAGTTGGGACGGCGAGTCTCATCATCTGATTAACAAAGAATTTTAACAATATTTAACCCGTAAAAAAACCCCTCCATCGTTGAGCGGTTTTTTTATGCGTAAATTTGCAGAATCCTATAAAAATTGACGGATAAACACATGAAAATTCTTGATTTATATATCATAAAAAAATTCTTGAGAACGTATTTCTTTGCGGTTCTTATCATTGTAACCATCATTATGGTGATTGATTATACCGAAAAAATTGACAATTTCATTGATAATAAAGCGCCTCTCAACGAAATCTTAGGAGATTACTACCTTAATTTTATTCCTTATTGGGCCAATTATATTAGCCCTTTGATGGTCTTTATTGCCACCGTTTTTTTTACGGCAAATATGGCTGCCCGAACCGAAATTATTGCCATTCTGAGTACGGGAGTTAGTTTTATGCGATTTCTTCGTCCCTACTTGATCGGTTCTACGTTGCTCGGATTACTTACTTTTGCCATGGTCGGATGGGTAATCCCCATTGCTAATAAAACCCGAATTGCCTTTGAAAGAAAATACGTAGAAGGCGGTTCGTATTATTTTAGTGGGAGAGATGTGCACATAAAAATTGGACCAGAAGATTACGCCTACATGGAAAGTTATGATACTGGAACAAACACAGGTTATCGGTTTGCGCTGGATAAAATTTCGGATAGTAAACTGAAAGTAAAGTTATTGGCAGATAGAATCGTTTGGGATACGACCCGGAGAAAATGGACAATTCAAGATTATAGAATCAGAAAATTTTTGGAAAATGGGAAGGAGAAACTAACCTACGGCGCAAAGTTAGACACTACTTTGAACCTGTTACCCAAGGATTTCGACAGTAAATATCAGTTGCAGGAAACCTTTACTATGCCCGAATTAGAAGAAAGCATCGACAAAGTCAGAAGCCGTGGGTCGGATGGAATTGAAATATTTTTAATTGAAAAATACCTCCGCTTCGCAAACCCTTTTGCCGTGGTGATTCTGACGGTTATTGGCGTAATTGTTTCCGCTCGCAAAGCCCGTGGAGGTGTAGGATTTCAGATTGCTTTGGGATTTCTGTTGGCATTTTTATACATTCTTTTTTTCATGATGAGCAAAGGAATTGCCCAATCGGGAGGAATGCCACCACTTTTGGCCGTTTGGTTACCGAATATTGTCTTTACTTTTACAGGCATGATTCTGTATCGAGCCGTGCCACGATGAAACTATACGGCACACCGATTGAACCCTCAATTCCACTGGGGGGTCAACCCGTGTGACATTAACGTGTCTAATTATTATCCATAAATCCAACCTTATGAAAACCACTTTTAAAGATTTTTTTACCTTACATTTCGTGGTCTTGATCTTTGGATTTACGGCAATTCTTGGGCAACTTATTTCAATTCATACCTTAGGATTAGTTTTTTTTCGTACACTTTTGGCAGCAATTGGTTTTTTTATCCATTTTAAGATTAGGGGTTTATCCATTGAAATAGATACAAAAGGCAAATGGCAACTGTTGGGAACGGGTGGAATTATTGTGGCTTTACATTGGTTTACTTTCTTTTATTCGGCTGAGGTTTCAACCATTGCTATTTCTTTGGCAGGACTTTCAACTACTTCACTTTGGACTAGTTTTATCGAACCTTTTTGGAACAAAAAACGAATAAAACCAATTCAAGTTATTTTTGGAAGTGTGATAATTTTGGGTTTATGCTTAATATTTCTTCACGAATTCAATCATATTTGGGGTTTGGTGCTGAGTATTATTTGTGCCATTTTAGGGGCAATTTTTTCGGTCCTTAATGGTGAGTTTTCCAAAAAATATACGCCCCAAATCATTACTTTTTATGAAATGTTGGGCGTTACAGTCAGCACTTTAATCCCTGTTTTATTTATTTTATTTTCTGGAAATACCTCAATTTCAATCATCCCTGAAGGCATGGATTGGCTCTGGATTATTATCTTAGCTTTCGTTTGTACCATCTACGCTTACACAGAATCAGTCAATTTAGTTAGAATTTTTTCTGCTTTTACCTTTAATCTGACTTTAAATTTGGAGCCAGTTTATGGCATTATGTTCGCTTACGTAATTTTTGGAGAAAAAGAACGCATGACATTAGGTTTTTACCTTGGAACGCTGGTAATTTTATCATCAGTCTTGCTGTATCCTCTGGCTGAAAAACTAACACATGAACATTTTAAACTTAAAAAATCTTAGCATTATTTTTGGTATGGCTCTCCTTTTTTTTCGTTTAATAACGCAAGCAATTTACGATTAATGTCCCTTCTGTTAACGATGACTATACCCTCGTTTGATTGAAAGTTGAAAATGGAAAATATCAAATTAAATACAATAACTTGAAAGTTAGGTTGTAAAAGTCAACGTAATAAAAATAGATTCTATGATGAAATTTTAAACCTAAACTTCCATAATTTTGAACCTTTGTGTGAAGTAGCACGTGTTGAATAAGTTGAAATCTGTCTTTTATTTTTACTTGAAAATTGAACATAAATAAAAAATATAAAATAAATAAAATCGGTGCTTACCCCAAAAAACTTAGCAAATTCGGCCTTGTGGCTTCTTTTTTTAATTACAGTTATTCCAATTGGTTTATTGGCAATCTATAATCATCCATCCGTTGATGACGATTATTGTTTTGCTTACATGACCAGGGATTATGGTTTTTGGAAGGCTCAAAAATTTTACTACGAGGGTTGGTCGGGAAGATATATTTCCAATATGATTTTTCATGCCACTCCCCTGGCTTTTGGCGTTTTTTGGTTTGTAAAAGTGATGCCCTTTTTGATTTTAGGTTTGTTATATCACGCCATTTACACCCTAATTGGTGAATTGTTAAAGCCTACACGACAAAATCAGCTCTTGTTGGCCGCCACCTTTTTAAGCCTTTTTATTATTTTCTCTTCGAGCGTAGTGGATACTTTTTATTGGTACACTTCCGTTTTCATTTTCCCAACTTCGTTTTGTTATTTTTTGTATTTAATCGTGGTTATTTTACGATATTATCAGCCTCAATATCAGCGAATTAAATATCCAATTGCGCTTTTAGCCGCCACTTTAGTATTTTTTATCATCGGTTCCAATGAAGTGATGATGCTTTTTATCTTGGCTTTTTTGGGAATGGTTTGGCTGTATATTTTAGTTTGTGAAAAACGATTTGACGGTTTTCTTTTCGGATTAATCCTGGTGGGATCCTATTTTGCTTTCTTCTGGGTAATTAAAGCCAAAGGAAATGAAATCCGTATGGCAGGCGGCAATGTCTTAGGAGGAGCTATTTTTCAATCCCTTTTAAATGCTTTGAAATCAACCATTATAAGTTGTTTAAGATGGGGAGTACTTTTAATGTTTTTTGCATTTTCATATTCAACATATTTCTTGA
>Ga0114959_10000469_pt1 | contig 38198 bp, 34 predicted proteins | sample C_130625_EF_Meta_FD_87317 | JGI IMG/M metagenome (GOLD analysis project Ga0114959, IMG submission 87317) | Freshwater microbial communities from Lake Croche, Canada to study carbon cycling - C_130625_EF_MetaG | ecosystem: Environmental > Aquatic > Freshwater > Lake | place: Lake Croche, Canada... | reverse complement strand
TCGTGACTTTAAATTAAGGAAGCTTTAGCTTCCTTAATTTAAATGTCCTACGACGTTTATGGTGGCAGGCCTCACAATTAAGGAAGCTCTCTGAGCTTCCTTAATTTTGAGCGCCACCGGTAAAGCTTCCTTAAATTAAAGTCACGACGTTACATCCATCTCATCTGGATGCACCAACTTGTAGACATTCAGAGCCTCCTTGCGACCCAGACGATAGGCGCGCCCTAAAATTTGTTTTTCCTCTTCCAACTGCATTGAATGAAGAAGAACAACATGGGTGGCCGCAGTAATCGTGAGGCCGGCACCCGCATGAATACTATTTAAGAAAAGACAGCGAATCTCACCCGCCTGGAAACTCTTCAGAATTGAATTGATCACATCCTTTGTTCCCTTCACTTCTCTTGTTGAAATACCTGCCTCCGTTAAATCCTGCCCCACCTGTGTAAAGGAATTGTCATAGCGACTGAAGACAAGAAACTTGCCCTTCGGATTCTCCTTGAACAGATTCAAGAGAGCATCGCGCTTCAGAGGCGGCTGGTGTGTTTCTTCCACCACAATCTCATTTCTGGCTGGTGCTTTATCTGTAATCTGCTTTAGTTCAGAAGGTTTTGTGGGAGTTCTACAGAGAGGACAGGCCACATTTCTCGTGAGGCTCTGAAGAATACAGGCGGCGCAGAAAATTCTCTGGCAGCAGTGAGTTAGAAGAGGGCTGCTCGGTTCATCAAAACAGATAGGGCAGATTTCCTGCTGGAAATTCTCAATTCGTTCCTTGATAGATACAATCTGCTCTTCTAGATGAGCTATCTTCTGCTTTAAAGATAAAAGGGCTGCCTCCTTGGCCTGCGGTGTCGAATATTCTAAGCGCTCCTTATACTCATAGGTCAATTTGAGCCTATGCAGTTCCTTCTTTCTATTTTCAGTCACGGCTTGCACCAAGCTAACCGTCTGTTCCTGTGAAACGCCGAGGAGTTGTAAGGCAGTAGCAGTATCGCCTGCATGGAGAAGATTGCGCACATCGGCCGAAATTACATTTGAGATTAGCTGGAAAGAGGCAGGTGCCCTACATATAATTACGTGGCGATAGAGAGCAGGGAGAGATATGGATTCCTTAATAAATTCTGTAGAAGAACGAATCACTAGATGCCCACGAAGATGGTGATTAGGAGAGATTAATCGTCTCATAAAAGGGTCACTTGTTACAGTGTATCGAATAGAATAGTATGGAGTATTGTTTACATAAATGGAGCGAAATTGCTCTCTAAAATCCTCTCCATACTTAGAATTGGGTCCAAAAACTTGTGTGGCCAGAGTGTGGTGACCAATCCAGAGATTTCTATTTGGAAAAAGAAGATTGGGCCAGGAGGCGCTGATTAGCCAAATAAACTGAACATTTGGAATATAGCGCGTCCCAGGAATATAGATCGAATCAGCTTCGTCTATATAGGCTCTTTTAAAGCGCGTCTTTTCTGTTTTCTCTAAGAACTGTCCATAGAGAGTATTTGAAAGAAGAATAACATCTGCATCCATTATCTTCTTATGAAAAGACTCACTGTTAATCACTGTCTTTGTAGTAATTAGAAAGCATTTCAACGAGGACTGCTCTTTAATATAGGTTGACCATTGCCGAAAAAGAGTATGAGGGACAATAATAAGAGAGGCATCACACTGTGAAAGATCTAGTATTTTTGGCTTTTCCATACTGTATAGATAAAAAGAGGAGGGAAGAGTCAGATGCATCATATTGGGGGCAAATGCTGTTGGTGATTTCAGATACACAATATGTGAGAGAACTGTTAGACTCTTTCCTACCCCCACTCCATCTCCTAGAATAGACCAAGATCCATAGAGAATCTCGCCACTCAGATCCCAGCCCTTGGATAGTCTAACCTCCTGTTCAACCATCGCATTTACTGCCGCTGCCTGATGGGCCCGAAGAGGAATCTTCAGATGGAGGCTGGTCATCTCTATACGCGCTGAATTTGTGGTAAGTTCAGAGGCATATGGTTGATTTAATATTTCTAGACTCTTACTTATATGTTCAGGTATAAGTGACATTCTAGATTCCTTTTACATTGTATGTTTAAGCGCCACCTGTAAAGTCACGACGTTAAGCATCAGCAAAGAACTCCCTTAAAGAAGAATCCTTTATAAAATCCTTTATCTTGAGCATGCTCTTCTTTACAAAGGGGTTGAGTGGTTCTTCACGCATCTTCCTCTTATCAAATGTATTCTCTGAATGGCTCATGACAAGCATGACCTTCATAGGATCTAGCTGAATCATGGGGTGTTTATAATTATCTAAGAAAGAGCGTTCTTCTGCGTGGGTAACGGTCTCATCATATAGATGTGTCTTGGCGTAACTGCTGCGCCACGCCATTGTTCCATTTGTTGCATGATTAGAATTGTAAGGGCCGAGTTTATAGATAGCCTTAATATCTGAATAATACATAAAGACTTCTGAAGTTCCTGCAAGATCTGTCTTAGGGAATTTCTTAAATGCATTTACAACTGCTGAGACACGCTCTGGAAAGTAGAAATCGTCATCGTCCATTGCCACCATGATCTCGCCAATCGCCTCCTTATTTAGACGATTCCGCTTCGCTCCAATGTTCTTCTTCTCAGGATCATAAATGTAGCGGAGCATTGGAAGCTTATCCTTGTATTGAAGAAAAATATCCTCCACCTTTTCGGATCCGTCATCCAGAACAATCCACTCCATACGTTCCTTAGGATATGTCTGTGCTAGAAAACACTTAATTAGACTTGGTATGAATCTGCTACGATTATACGTAGGAGTTAATACAGAAACAAATGGGAATGTCCCATTCATTTGTGCAGAAACCTTCATCTCCTATGTATATGTCTAAATTGATTAAGTCCCTTCCTTTAGCATTTTTTCTATTACTTTTAGTGCATTAGGTGATAAGTTCTTAAGAGGAGCAGGTAAAGTGCCAGGAGGGGCAGAGGATAAAGGTCCGCTTCCTGGCGCTACCGCTTGCGCCTGTGCTTGCGCTTGCGCAGCAGCAGCAGCAGCAGCAGCAGCACCAGCAGCACCAGCTGAATTTGCCGCAGCAGTAGCTAAGACTGCCTTTTCCTCTAGAATTTTAGGTTTCACAGGCTGAACTTGAATAACTACTGTTCCTGGATCAAATGTGAATATATAGAGAAGTATAGCATAAAACGGATTCTTAATAGGGCCTTCTACTAAAGGCGCTAGAATAGCATAATATGCTCCTTTTACTCCAGTAAACCATCGCACAATTGCAAAAATAAATGAAACAGGAAAGAGGAGAGATCCATAAATAAGATAATAAAAGCGCATATAGACAGGTTCTGAAATAGCATTATTGCTTGATATAGAACCTCCCCAAAGTGCCAAGAGGCCAATTGTAATCCCTAATAACCACCATTTTCCATGATCCCATGCGCGTTTCATCATACGTTTAAAAGAAAATTTCTTATTTTCCTTGTTCTCTTGAGCTGCTTTCTTTGCAGCAGCTGCGTCTGCGGCCGCCTTTTCAGCTGCCTGAGTCTGCGCATCTCTAACAATCTGCTCTTGTTGCGCTTGAAAATTGGCATTTTGAGCGGCAATTGTGGCGGCTGGAAGACCGGCTGCTGAATTCGCAAATGTAGTGTTCTCCGCAATAAGTTTATTCATCTGATCAATCTGAGATGGATTGACTCCGGGAATAGCGGCTAATACATTAGCAGTAGATGCTGCGGATGTAAGATTAGTATTTAATGTGGTAAGATTACTCATAGATTGAACAGCAGCCAATGGATCTGGCGGCGCCATTCCAAATAATCCTGCTATTGCTGATGCCATCCCTGTTGATAGGGTCGTAATTTATTTCCTCTTTTTAAACTAGGAATGGCCACTCGAAAAGTTGGAAAAAATATAGATTATGTAGTCGCAATTCCATCCTATAAGCGTGCGGAAACTCTCAAAGAAAAGACACTTCCTGTATTAGCCAAATACAAGATTGACCCTAAGAAAATCCATGTCTTTGTGGCGAATGAAGAAGAGGAAGAGATCTATAAGAAGACACTCGTAGCTGGAACCTATGGAAAGATCATCAAGGCGGTAAAGGGAATTGGGCCTGTCCGCAACTTTATTTACGATTATTTTTCCGTTGGAAAACCGGTTGTCTCCATGGACGACGATATCAAGGGTTTTTTAGAATTTGATGAGAAGATGCCCAGAAAGGAGAAGCCGTTGGTTAACTTGGAAAAGATCATCCAGCGCGGATTTCAGGAGTGTAAGAAGGCAAACTGTCGTCTATGGGGAGTTTATCCTGTTCCGAATGGATTCTTCATGAAGGATAAAGTGACTACGGATCTGAAATACATTATTGCCTGCTTCGAAGGTTTTTTCAATCCTGGAACAAAGGGCCCGAAGGGGGTTAAGATTAATAAGATGGGTCACAAAGATGATTATGAGAGCAGCATCCAGTTCTATAAGAAAGATGGGGCTGTTGTCAGATTAAATTTCGTTGCGCCGAAGACGGCCTATTACACTGAACCTGGTGGTCTGCAGGAATTCAAGAATACAATTCGCTCTCCCAAAGGAATTCTGGAGGGTGCAAAGTGGATTGTGAAGACATATCCTGAATTCGCCAAACTCAATCTCACAAAGAAGAGTGGAAAGGCAGAGATCAAGCTGAAGGATAGCCGCGTTAAAGAGCATACTTGAGGCCACCCATGCCTGAAGCGATTTCAAAAAAGTTAATATTCTCAACATAGATATTGAGATCATACGTATATGTAGTTCCTGCTGGAAGAGGATAGACATCCACTTCTACTTGGAAATTCCGAATGCGGCTGGAATTAATACTGCCAGAAGGCTGTGGAGAGGGGCTTGAGAGACAAAAGCTGTAGATAGGAATATTTTTAGGAAACCCAGATACAAACTTCCACGGAGTGATCTTTGTAAAATAGTCGATAGGCTTCTCCTCCTGAATCTCATTTCCGTCAGCCAGAACACGCAGATTTCGGATAATCTGTAACTGCCCCTGGCCCACAAGAAGACCCGATGAAAAGGCGCGTGTATTCATCGGTGTCTGGCCAGGTGTGGCAATGAAGGGCGGATACGGATAATTCCACCAGTTTGTCATGTTTGAAAAGTCATTTCGTGTCGGCGCATCGGATCGGCGTGTAATGAAAAGGAGCCTCGTGATTGGATTGTGTGTTTCTAAGTCAAGTGTCTGGCGAGTGTAGAGACCCAAGAAAGGATAATTTGTCACTTGATACATTAAATAGGAGAGAGGGGATGTGGCAAAGATCTTCTGTTCTTCTTTGGGCAGATAGATATAGGTTGTCTGAAGTCTGGGATTCAGAAACCACGTATTCAGAGACGGCAGTGTCACGCCCCAGTCCGTCAGAAAGTTTCGGATCTGGCCGCTCAAATCTGAAATCTGGCCATACTGCGGTAGATTTGTCTGAATTTCCAGAGAATCCTGGTTCATCCGATAGCCAGGAGCCACGCGATATCCAGATACATCCAGATAGGTATACAGTTGATTAATCGGATTCAGAGTAATCTGAACTTCGCATTCGTGATACTGGAGGCCGACGAGAGGAAGAGCCTCAGATGCCTCTGTAAACCAGAAAGGAAGAGGAACATGAATGTCCTGTCCAAAGATGGAGGGGCGATTTACCTGAGATGTGATTGCTGCATTCGGATTCTGGAAGACACTCGGATAGCCTGTCGCACCTGCACCGCCTGCATAGATACCCTTTGCCGGTTCCGTTAATTCAGGAACATCGCCGACTAGGATCTTCCACTTATCGAACTTGTCAAAATCGTAGTCACACATCGCCTTTGACATAATATAGGTTCCATCAAACTCCTGAATCTTCTGGCCACCCACGAAAAAGGCCACGTTTTGGATAATAGCTGCACCTAGATAGCGCACCCATTGAAACTGAAACTGCGATGTTCTTCCCGCGGTCGGCACCACGTATTTGCTATAGATATCGGGGATTCTGAAACTGAAATACATATCTGAGACGAGATCGGCCACGCGCTGAATTTTGCTGCGGATGCGAATCGGCTGGTCAAAGAAGAGTTCATTGGGGCCTTCTAGAGGCGAAGAGACACTTTCCATGGCAAAGTGACTATATCTGCGGAACGCCTTGTAGAAATAGGTCATTTGTGGATTACCAGATAAAATCACATTTTGTGCGCCATAGGCAACAAGACTTATAAGCCCTCCTCCTGTCATCTCTCTTCATGTTAGATAACGTCGCGACTTTAAATTAAGAAAGCTAAAGCTTTCTTAATTTAAATGTCATGCGACTAATATGGTGATGGAACTATAATTTAAGGAAGCTTTAGCTTCCTTAAATTATATTCTCACCTGTATTCCCTTTACACCCGCAGATTTATTTTTATGAGGTAGGACCTTTTAAAAATAGATATTCTAAAATTAACTTTTCAAGCATTATAATTCGTCGTCCACCAGTTATCAGCCATATACGGAGGGAGCTCCATGGTTGCCGTCTTTGTCTGCTTGGACGGCCCCTTGTTCATGAGTGACTGGATCTCCGTAAAGGACATAGCATACCGGGTATAGATAAACTCGCTCATGTAGCCATTGAAGGCGCCGAGAACCTGGAGATCATCCTGTCCTGCCAAGGAAGGCGTTGTGGACGCGCGGAGCGTGTAGTTCGCATTAGAGAAGAGAACAATGTCTTGAAAATTCATGTAGGCCACCGTCTTATCAAAGCGGATCTTATTAACCAGGTTGCCATTCACATGCACCTCCAGACCACCCTTTCTGCAATTCAGAACCACGTGGAACCACTTGCGCACAGGGATATTCGTGACATCCACATATGTATAGGGATTCTCATATGTATTCATCACAATGCGCATGGCGTTAGTGTCACCGCGTATGAAAACACCGGGACCCATGAGTGGCCAGACGCATCCATATCCCTTGTGCCAGACGTGGTGAAGAACCTTCGCACCATCAAATGTATTGGGATTCACGAAAAGATAGAATGAATAGGCGAACTCTACGCCTGTCGGCTCATTCTCTGAAAAGAGGATTTGCTTTGCATTGGCATATTTCGCAGGATCTTGGTGAATGACAAGAGCCTTATCAACCGAATTTGCCGTATAATCCATCAGTGTCTGGAAGCGGTTTGACATTGTATTGAAACCGCTGTATACACCTTCTGCTGTAAAAAAGAGAGTTAATACAATGACGTTAATAACAAGGCCAAGAACAATCTCACCAAACGGTGTTTTTCCAGAGATCACCGAGACAAATCCCGCATTTGATTGGGCCAACGTAGACATCTAGTTTTCCGTATTTTTTTTAACTGGCAGACTTGAAGAAACTCTTGAAATATTCCCAGGCATCAAGATTTGAGCCGGATGGTCCAGCCATATACGACTGGTAGATGACATTGGGTGTCAGTGCATAGTTAAACGTGTTCACTCGGCTCACATATCCGTCAAATCCGGCCCTATCCACTAATTTCACTGATTGACTCGTGGGATCCACCTTGTAGAAGTGAGGGAGAACACAGGATCTTGCCAGCTTGCCATCCATATATACATCGCATGTGCGCCCGTTGATTACAATAGTTACCTGAGTCCAGCGCTGAAGATCAATCTCTTCAATATCACAGCTCGGCTGAACATTGAGCAGACCATCATCCATAGAGAGGGGCTTGAAGAAGTTTGTTAGAGTTGCAGCATCGAGCATTACCTCACCCTCCTGACCTTGGGCTTGGGCCTGCATCATGCGGTTACCCGATGCATCGTTGCCTGATGCATCAACGCCGGAATTGCCCTTTGTGCTCACGCGAACAGAGAGAGAGTTCTTGTAAGCGCCAAGGGCCACTAAGAGAGTAGAAAAATTCGGCCCACCGACTTCAAAGACATGCTTACGCGTTCCCTGGTTTGTCTTCCAGCCAGAAATGTAGAGCCACATATTTACACTGTATTCTCCGCCTTCATAGATCTGAGCCTCATTTTTATAGATCTTTACACCCTGGTTAGCCGTTATCTTACCAGACTCAACCATGGAGGAGTTCTGGGTGGCTCCTCCAAAGAAGAATTGAAATGAATAATAGAAAATAACAAGAGCAACTACAACAACCAGTAAATTTATGAATCCAGACAAATAGCTTTGTCCATAGCGTGTTGATGAAGCGTTCATTCTATCGGTAAGTATTATTTTTAAGTCTCACGATGGTAACGTCGTTACTTTATTTTAAGGAAGCTGACGCTTCCTTAAAATAAATGTCAAACGACTAATAACCCGTCATACCTTATTTTTAAGGAAGCTCTTCGAGCTTCCTTAAAAATAACTATAGACGGTAAGTATAAATCACGGGTAAATTAAGCATATTGTGTTTCCCACTCCATCAAAGGCTTGGAAGGCATCACTTTCGGCCCACAACCAATTAAGCATAAAGAGGGTATCTTAAATCCAAAAGTATCGTTTGCCTGTGTAATGGTTTTCTCTGGAATTTTAACAAAGGGTGCACCGCGGGTATCAGTTTCGTTACTATACTGGGCGAATACCTCTGATCCTGTAAGTGCCGACTGTATGAATTTTGCACTTGCCATATATCCAGTAAATCCGGGACCTCCTACTGTTACTCCCTTCGTAGTATCTTCTGTTGTAGATAGAACATATGAGGTTTTCTTAGAAAGAACAAGGGTATTATCATAATAGACATCAAAGCGCCGACCCTCACGAACAATTGTTACTAAACACCACTTCTGTAGAGGAATAGGAGGAAGGGAAAGATATTCTGTATAGACTTTTGATAGCTTCTTTCTAGGCACAATATCAACCGCATTTCCTGACGAATCTACATTTGTCTGTGTGCGGATAGCAAGCTGTGTCATTGCTTTTCCTTGCCTGCCCGCATCCGGGGCAGGTAGGATTTCTAACGCCACTGTATCTCCCACCTTCAGTAGATCTAAATATCCATTACTCTTGCAGTTAATACAGTCTGTATTTGAGACACATGTGCAGGTATGAAAACGACCATCTTCACATGATGGATTACCTGGTGTATTACATGACATTGCCGTAGGGGTGCGCTGAAGAGGGATGATATAGAAGAAGCCTTGAACAGTCATTGCACCACTGGATTCGTATATCTTTACATTTGAATTATCGAAAGGGGTTGTTAATATAGAAAGATCATAGGGTCCAATATTCGAAACAGTTTTCTGAGTAAAAAACAGAGATGGGTTAAAATACACTATACCGCCTAGTATTAAAAATAGAACTAGTATAATTGCATAAGTCAACCAGATCATCCTCTACCGTCTATACTTATTTTTAAGGAAGCTCGGAGAGCTTCCTTAAAAATAAGATATGACGGGTTATTAGTCGTTGGACATTTATTTTAAGGAAGCTTTAGCTTCCTTAATTAAAAGTCACGACGTTATGCAACTTTTGTAAAAAAGTCACTTGAAGCTATTGAAGAGCTCTCACGAATTGTAGAAGAAGGAAGTGCATCAGGCCAGAAGGTAAAATTGCCCACCTTTACAAGGGAATCGACTGATTTCGGAGGCGGCCAGAATCCATACGTGGATGTGATAGGAGGAGTTTTGAATACACGGGTTGCTTGGAGCTTACCATTTATATACACTTCCATGAAGCTTGGCATGTAGACAATTGTGAGTTTGAAGGGGGTATTCAGAGGAATATTTTTAATCGGGGAAATCGCCTCTTTATTTGTTGCTGTAGCGACCACATTCAGGTCATTTGTCATATTATCCACATAAACTAACAAATTTGTATTTGGAAATAGGGTTGCTAAGTCTTTCTCTTTCGCTGTAACAGGAAGGGTTACAGGAGCTTTTCCTCTGTAGAGAAGAACACGTGGTGCTATATTAGAAGAAAACTGGCTGCTTACAAATACATCCAGAGAAACCGTATAATCAGAAGATACAGGGTTTGCCACATTTGCACTTAGATCAAATGCAGGAGGGACTGATGTCCACGCAGTCTCTGCTGTCATTGTTTGAATATTCAAAATTCCCTTATCATAAGGTGAAAATTTGAAAATGGGCGTGACAGTAAAATGAACAAAAATAGCAATTAGAAAAATTATGAATATAGCGCTGCTCAGATAGAAAAGGCCGGCAACGATCGTTCCTGCAATAGAGGATACAGCAGCAGGTTGATAAGTGGCGCTACGTCCAGGGGTAAAAACGCGCTGTGCCGCAGGAACAGGAGCAATAGCAGATTTAACAGAAGCAACGGGATTAGAAAGTCTCTGTTGTCTTTGTCTTAATAGTTCGGCCGATGCCATCTACCGGTGAATCTAGAAATTAAGGAAGCTCAAAGAGCTTCCTTAATTTCTAGATCTATCACCATATTAGTCGTAGGGACTAAGTTAAGAAAGCCATTGGGCTTTCTTAACTGAGCCACGACGTTAGTTTTTAGACTTCTTTTTTCGCGTGCCATTTGATCCATGAACCGGATCAAAATCTATTTTCTTATAATACTTCTTTGTTTCTGCCTCATTGCATCCAACGAGCTTCTCGCGTAGATAACATACAAATGAAATACGTGTAAAGGGTTTATCTTCTCCATGTGTTCCCGTAGATATGTTTTGACGATGAATCTTTGAGAGACGCTTATTTTTACTCTTCTGTTCAGCTGTCTCTGTTAACTCCGTGTTACAGTGCCACTCGTGAACATCCATGGCTAAAAAGTCACCCGTGCGCACATCAAATCCGATCTTGTATCTTGGAAAGAGTGTGTAGCCGCCGCCATATTCGCCACGCTCAATCACAGATAAGTTGCCAAACCCTTTGCGGAAATCGCCGTCATCCATGTGGAGGGCCGTGCGGAAATTCCGATTAATAGTGGCCGATGAAAAGGCAGTCTCAGGTATTTTATAGGCAGATTTCATATTCGCCTGCTTCAGTTGTGCGTTATACTGTGTTGGCAGAAGCTCCTTGAACATCTTGCTGAGGGCCTGGAGGAAATGAAGGCCATGCTTATATTGCTTAAAATAGCGCTGGGTATATGAGGTCAGACGGCACGGTAGGCCCATAAAAGGGGTCTCTTCAAAGAAGCCGAGCACGCTGCTAAATACGTTGTTATTCACACGCATTTTACTGACCTTTCCATCCTGCATATAACGGGCTGACCAGCCAGTAATTTCCGTAGGATTTCTCTTTTTCCAGTAGAGGCCCTTCGTATCAATCGGCCCCGCTGCGGCGCCGCGATTGCGACTCGGCGCCGCAGTGCTGTAAAAGGCCTCCCAGCCCTGCCGTATGAGATCTTTATTGATGACATTCTTACGAAAACGGGCCAGCAGCTTCTTCTCACCCGTTTCAGCATCAAGAGCATAGACATCGGTATCTCCCTTTATGATTTCATCTACATCCTTTTCTGTAAAGTAGGTGCCTTGCCTGCCTTTAATTTCATCATTTGTGAGCTTCGGTTTCAGAACAAGTGTCTTGACTGACTCCTTGACTGGCTGCGTGGGTCCCTTGGGAATTTGGAGTCCATCATAAATCTCGGGATCATATGGTTTTGCATTGCGCGTTTTACCACGATTACTATGAATCGCCATCTACTGTAACAGTGAGACTTAAAAATAAGGTATGACTGATTATTAGAAGCATATTCATTTTTTACGTGTCTGCCTTTGTTTATAGACCATTGTATAATATCCTTTTTCTTCTTTATTACAAATAAAACCTGCTTTTGTATAAGATCTTATTGCTGCAGGATTATTTTTCTTAACGATAAGATACACTCGTCCCTTCGCTTTCTTCGTAAGTTTCTTTACAGTTTTTGTAGCATAACCTTGTCCTCTATAGTCTGGGTTTGTATATACCATATTAATTTCGCATTTTCCAGATGAGGGGCATAATAAACGAGCAGTTGATATAATTGTCTTATCTTCATAAATTAAAGCAATTGTAGTTGTGCGTTTATCTTTTGCCGCTTCATCAGATATATCCTCATAAGAAATTGGATGTCTGCGTAAATCTTTAATAGATTTTTCAAATGAATTTTTAAGACCATCTTTCATTAATTGTTCAAATTGTGGAATAGAAACCACCTTTTCTGTTATCATCCTACTTCTATCTTCTATTTTATAAAATACCGTCCGGAACATAACGTCCTATTCCCGCTTTGTTGTATAATAAAGAAGACAACAGGCCACAAGTGTAACTCCACCTCCAACAAAGAGCCCCTGAATGCGAGCGCGCATATCGGCCTCTGCAAAATCAGCGGTTGTCCAGAGGGGTGAGCGCCCTCGTTCTCCTAACCGCTTGTAATATGCAATTACTTCAGACTCAAGAACTCTGAGTTTTCCAAGAGTTTCATTTACACTGTTATGAAGATCAATTGTCCACTTGAGAAGATCTTGGCGCCTGTCTAGGCTTGTGGAGATAGGATTCAGAGCCAGGTGTTGAGCATAGTGTTTTTTACAGACGGCGCAAGGAAGAAGCATAGAAAGACTCTCAAAAAATTCCTTGGCAGCCTTCTTTTCTGAATAGGAGGGTTTTTCGGGATATCCGAGAGCAACCATATGAAGTGTGGTCCAGAAGATAGGCCCCCAGACAGGCGGGGGCATTTTTAACTTCATTCTATCAGGGTGATAGACATTCATATGTGCTTTTTACCGACGACGCTTAAAATTAAGGAAGCTCTTGAGCTTCCTTAATTTTAAAGCCTGTCGTCATATGCGTCGTAAGTGCCGGCCAAGGCCGACCCTTAGGGTAGGACATTTTAGTTAACGGTGAGACTAAAAGTCACGACGTTACCGCTGTCGGTCTAAATAAGAAAGACGTGATAATAATAAGGTATATGTTTAAGAAAATGGCCTGCACAAATTGTGGGGAACAAGGTCATGCGTTTCGCCAATGTTTTGCCCCCGTTACAAGTTATGGAATGATTATTTTTCGTATAAAAGATGGCTGGAACCAGGCAAACACGCTCTTAAACGCTATGACGAGTGTAAATGGTCTGGATTCAGTCCAGGCCAATATTGAGTATTTGTTAATACGACGGAGAGACAGTATTGGATTTGTTGAAATCATGAGGGGAAAATACAAGATTCATGAAATAGACTATATCAAGCAACTTCTCACAGGAACAACGCTGGCTGAACGGGAGAGACTTCTAAATATTCCTTTTGAAGAACTGTGGGTGAGCTTGTGGGGTATTTCAACAGAACAGAATGGAAATGCGTATCGTTCTGAAAAGGAGACGTCTAAAATTAAGTTGGAGACACTGAGGACAGGATACATGGATGAGGCAACCAAGACAACGATCACACTAGCCTCTCTCATTTCATCTCTAACAGGGGATCCATGGGAGACTCCAGAGTGGGGATTTCCAAAAGGACGCCGTGATTTCAGAGAAAATGATTTCCAATGTGCTGTGCGCGAAGTAAAAGAGGAGACTGGTCTCAGTAATTCAGATATTATTCCAATTCGCAATCTTCAGCCTATACAAGAATCATTTTTTGGAAGCAATAAGATACATTATTGCCATAAGTATTTTATTGCATTTAATATATCAAATGGAGAGATACATATTGATCAGACGAATGAACATATGGTGAGAGAAGTTGGAAATATTGGATGGTTCTCCTTGAACGACGCACTCCGATTGATACGTTCTGATAATGTGGAGAAGAGAGAAATTCTTCTCAAGGCAAGTAGTTTGCTGCGCAATTATTGCCCTTTGAGATTATCTTTATAATAAGAAGGATGGAGCAATATGCAGATAGCGAATTTCGTATACTCTGGGATACGGAAAATGATTCCGAAAAAAGGGATGCTCTTTACAAATATTTAACAGAGTATCATGATCCTCCTCTTTTTCCTGGTTCTTCTCTAAGAACACAGAGAGGGGGGGGTGACTATTCACAATTAGAAGGACAGGAGTTTTCAGATACTCTGGAAAAGGAATTTGGCTTTTATCCGTCCATCGAGGATCCCCGTTTTCATGAGAAGCTCTTTCATAAACTGGAATTTGCCGAAAATAAGCAATTATCAGTTAAAGAACTGCAATTAAAAGGGGATGCCCTCTGTAATCCGACACAGGAGTTTGAGCTCAGTCCTGTTCAGAGATTCGTGAGCCGTTTTCTTTCTGCGCGGAGCCCCTATCAGTCAGCTCTTCTTTACCATGGGGTAGGCGTTGGAAAGACATGCGCAGGTATCTCTATTGCCGAGTCATATCTGAATGTATTTCCTAATAAAAAGGTGATTATTGTGGCCCCACCCAATATCCAGCCGAATTTTAAGCGCACCATTTTTGACATTGAGTCTGTGAAGATGCCAGAGGATGAAAATGCGCCAAATACAATGACTGGCTGCACAGGGGATTTCTATCTGAAGCTGACAGGCAGCGAGTTTGAAAAGGAGAAGACAGTGATTCAGAGCCGTGTGCGCGAGGCCATCTCTGCTCGCTATGAGTTCATGGGCTATATCCAGTTCCACCGATACATTGAATCCGTGAAAAAGCGCAACCCTTCCAACATGGATAAGGAACTTCGTCTGGAATTTAGTGGACGCCTTCTTATTATTGACGAGGCACACAACTTGCGTGATGTTCCCGGTGAAACAGCCGACGATAATCTTGACTCGGCGGGAGGAGATGAAGAGGTTGGTGATGCGGCGGCTGGAAAACGATTGACTCCCAGCCTGACTGATCTTTTAAGAGTAGTTTATGGTATGAAACTGGTTCTGTTAACAGCTACACCTATGTATAATAATTACAAGGAGATCATTTTCATTCTGAATCTGCTTCTGAGAAATGACAAGAGGCTAGAACTCAAGGAGACAGATGTCTTTACACCTAGCGGCACATTTGCTCCAGGAGGAAAGGAGAAGCTGGGACGCGCAGCGGCTGCGTATGTGAGTTTCATGCGCGGCGAAAACCCTCTCTCTTTTCCTATTCGTTTGATGCCTAGTGCAGGAATACCAAAGGTTGAGGCATGGCCCGACTTTGCCCCTAATAATGCAGAGATTGATACGGCTAGGACTATGACAATGATGGAGAACTTGCCTCTTGTTCCTGTCCAGTTTGAAGGCGACTCTTTAGAGAGCTTTATTAATATTTCAACGGAGGCGGCACGCAGATCAGGTGTGGCGGTCAGTTCAATTGATACCATGGTTCAGAGTGGAAACTGGCTCTATCCTTCGGATCAAGAGGACCAGCTTAGAATTCGCGACATTGGTTTTGATTCTGTCTTCAGAGAATCGGCACAGGGTGGCTCTGTTCAGTATAGTTCAACACGCGGCCCTCCTACATGGCTTCTCGCGGCAAATCTGGGAGCCGCGTCCCCTAAGGCGAAATTTATCATTGAGAACATTGAAGGGGCTGATGGTGTTATTTTTGTCTATAGTCGTTTTATCAAATCAGGCGCCCTACCCTTTGCCCTAGCACTTGAGGCGAATGGATATACACCTTATGGCCGCGACACCCCGTTTTTGCGCGATGGCGTTCAGGATCCTGCGGGTAGACAGTGTGCCTTATGCTCTAGTAGAGAAAAGGGACACAAGTCGAGCATACACAAGTTTACACCTGCCAAGTATATTTTATTAACAGGTAAAGGATCACTTTCACCCAATAATGCGGCGATGGTTGCGGCATCTCGGCAAAATGGAAATATAGAGGGAGGAATTGTCAAGGTCATTATTGGATCACAGGTGGCGAGTGAAGGTATTGACTTGAAGTTTGTTCGCGAAATCTATGTATTTGACAGTTGGTTTCACTTGAATAAGATGGAGCAAGTTCTGGGTCGCGGTGTGCGCACTTGCTCACATGCGCTCTTAGATAAAGAAAAGAGAAATACAACAATCTATTTACTCGTGAACACCTTTCCTGAAGATGAACAGCGTGAGACAGCCGATTTATACATGTATCGCACCGCCATGTCAAAAGCCAAGCAGATAGGCTATGTGACACGCACTCTGAAAGAATATGCACTTGATTGTAATTTGAATATTAATGCCATTCTTATCCCTGAGGGGGAGCTGAAGGATCAGGTCCACATAGACGCACAAGGGGAGACGCGTCCTCCTGTTCCAATCTATGACAGGCCCTTCACTGCTATTTGCGATTGGATTGAGGGTTGCGACTATACGTGTGCGAATCCTGTTGATATAGAAACAGAAGGAGCAGATACATCAACCTATGATGAGTTCAGTGCAAAACAACATGAGGCTGCTCTCAGAAGGGCTATTCGCAAGATATTTGAGAGAGCAGATGAGCCTATGTTTACATTGGCGCAGATTGAACAGGAAATGAAATCGGCGATTCCTACTTCGGCCCTCAGTATTCTTCTCTCAGATATTGTAGGTAATAGCACATTTCGTATAATAAGAAGGGATAAAGTTGGCTATATTATTAATCGTAATGGATATTATTTATTTCAGCCTGAGTCCTTGATAGATGATAATATTCCTCTGGCTCTGCGCGTCCAGAACTTTCCTGTAAAACAGGATGTGATTGAGCCTGTTAGTGTGAAAGTAAAGAGGGAGCAGGAGGTTGTAAAGGATATTTGGTCAGCATTTGTCATGTGGGCTGGAGCAATTAGAGAGGGCTCTTATGTTTCTACTCTTCCTCCTTCCTTGCCTGGATCTATCCAAAAGGCGCTGAAGGAGAGATACAGTGACCCGAAGGAATATGTGAAAGAAAAGGAGCATGTATCTGGAATCCTATGGCTCTATTCCTTCATGAAGAACAATGAACTCTGGCGATCTAAGCTGGCAGATGTTCTCCTCCATCTTGTCTGGGATGAGATGCTCCGTTTATCTGAGCAGCTTGAACTTCTAAAGGACCCCCTGGTAAAACAGGTGGCTAATGAGCAGATACGCGAAAAGGGGGAGAGAGGAATCTACAGATATATTGATTCGCAGTCAGGAGCTCTTCGGTATATATGCTCTCCTACTGGAACTCCATGTGAAGTGAGTGTGACAAAACTGTTTGAGACGGATCCGACCGATTCTCTTTATTCTCTACAGGCAAATCTGAATACAACTGGGCCTACATACGGATTTCTAGTTCCGAATCTGAAGACTGGATTTCTCATTTTCAAGACAACGGAAGATCCTGCGGCACCAGGAAAGGTGCCTCCAAAGGGCGGTGTCTGTGAGATTGTTACACAGATTTCCTACCACAAGACTTTTTTGAATTCAATTGGTAATTATCTAGAGAAGGCAGCCCTTCCCCGTTTTGGATTAAGCCTGCCCATTCTGTATCAGGCGTTTTGGTCTTCAGATGAAGAGGAGGAACAAGAAGGAATTAAGGGTTCGAAGATCGAGTTTAAGTTCAAACTTCCCGAGATTCACAGCGAAGAGGTTGTTCGTGGGGAGATTGTAAAGGTCTTCCAGCCGTTTGGAAAGATTCTTACGCTGCAGGCAAAGGGTGTAAAGAAGGCGACAGTGTCAACCAAGTGGATCATTGAGTATTCAAGACCAGAGGAGGCACGCGCAGCCTATGATAAGCTTTTTGTGCTTCCTGAAATCAAGAATGCATTCTATGCTTGTAGTTTGAAGAATTTTGTTCTGCGCTGGATGGATTTGATGGGGGTAGGGGGGCGCCGCTGGTTTTTCCGTCCTGTTGCCGCTTATAAGTCGAAGCATCAGGTTTTGGCGGATAAACCAAAGAAGGTGAGAGGGAAGAAGGTGGTCGCTTAAAATTGAGCCTGACTATTCAGAAGAGAGATTACCATGGAACATACTGCACTCTTTGAAGAGAGGGTTAATCTTACAGCAAGGGATCTTCGTTCCCAGATTACAAATATTGATGACCTTATTCTTCAAAAACTGAGCACACGACTGGAGGGAAAGTGCTCCCGACACGGATTTGTTCTTCCTGGAACCTTCAAGATTCTGTCACGATCAATGGGCTATGTAGAGAAGGGGCGATTCACAGGGGACATCATCTTTCATCTTCAGGCCGAGGGCAAGGTTCTGAATCCTCCTGCTGGAATTCTTACGGAAGGAATTGTGACAAAGAAGAACAAGATGGGAATGTATGTTTCCTACAATGACGCGATCCGCATCATCTTGCCGCGCGACCTCCACATTGGCGACGATGCTTTTGAGGCGGTTGAGGTTGGCCAGACAGTGAAGGTGGAGATTCAGAAGTCCCGATTCCAGGTGAATGATCCTTATATTCTGAGTGTGGGCCTGTTCAAGGGGCTTGCTTCCGAGGCTGTTGCCGCACCTGCTGCTGCACCTGCAGCAGAGGCAGCAGCAGAAGTAGCTTCCGCAGCAGAAGAAGAAGTGGCTTCCGAGGCAGAAGAAGAAGTGGCTTCCGAGGCAGAAGAAGAAGTGGCTTCCGAGTCTGTAGAGGAGGAAGCTGAGGCCATCACTGCGTAATTGACTTCTAAAAGGATGAAAGAAATCTATATAGAAGATGGAGGGACCGCAGCTATCCTCAGCAGAATACGAAGAGAGAAAGGTTTTTTTAGAAGATATGAAACGCCTTGTTAAATCTGAACAGGAGAATCTCTTTCGCATTCTAAAACAAGAAAAGGCAGATTACAGTGAAAATAGTAACGGCATTTTTTTCGATGTCACTAAGCTTCCCACACCCCTTTTCAATAAGCTGAAAGAATTCATGGAATTCTGTCACAAGACACGCAAGGAGTTTGTTGAACGCGAAGAAGAAGAACGAAAGGCGCAGGATTGCCTAAACCTGGCGCACGATGAATAGGTAGGATGTTCGATCAAGTAAAAGAATGGTCAAAAACGAACCCCTCTCGAGACACTAGTGTTGTCCCAATAGAGATTCGTCTGAAGAGCGATACAGGTGGAGATACAGTGGATGTAGTTAACGGCCCTGCAGGGCTTGTATTTACTCCACTGGATCCTCCCGGCCCTGTCTCTTTTTATCTCTGGCACACAGACCCTCTCTACAGAGGAGGGACGCTCACTCTTCGCAGAACAATTCTTCGCGAAACCCTTGTGCAGATGGCAAAACTAATTGAAACTGAGTGCAAAGGTCATCGTTGGCAACGGACAAAGGTTCTTGAGCAACTTGCCGCACAGCAGACATCTGCCGTCTCTCCCCAACAGGATACTCATGAGCTCGATGAGGCCCTCTGCTTTGTTCTTGATTTCCAAAAAGTGATTCTAGATGATATTCATAAGAAGGTTCTCCATTTTCCGAAGGACCTCAAGAGCTGGAATAAGGATATGCCTGTGTGGACTACGGGCCTTGGCTCGCGGTGCCTATACCATCTTCCCGGTGAGAAGCATATTAAAGCAGGGTTCGGATCATGGTTGACCACTCAAGAAGCTGATGGATGGAGGATTCGCTGGCCCATTGAAGATGCAAAGTTGGAGGATCTTAAAAAGAGAGGCGCAGAGTTGCGTATTTCACCTACTGTGGACAAGCCGAAAAAGGAGGACTGGGCAACGGTTGTTGGACGAGCAGAGACAATTACTTATCTTCTAAAAGAGTTTTCTTAATTTCTTAAAATAAGTATAGACGGTAGAATGGCAAACTCAATGAAATCTCTGATGAAAACAGGATTTGGCCTTGGTATTGGACTTATAGGGGCACAAATTGTATTTCTTTTAATTGGTGGTGCACTTTTCATACCCGGTTTCATCCTTTATACAAAGGAAAAGAAGAAAGGAAATAATGGTTCTTCTGAACAAATCTTAGGAATTGCCCTTATGGGAATTGGCTCCCTTTTAATGCTAGGATTAGGATTTGGAGTTTTTTTGAATGATTTAGGAGATATGTTTTAACGTCGTGACTTCCTTGAATTAAATGTCCTACGACTAATTTGGTGATGGATCTTAAAAATAAGGAAGCTCTTCGAGCTTCCTTATTTTTAAGTCTCACCGTTAACGTCGTGACTTTGTTATAAGTTTAATTTAAGGAGAGCTCTCTGAGCTTTCCTTAAAGTAAACCAATAATATTGAAGGTCATCCCACCCAAAGCTAACTCTATCTAAGTGAATAGAGACCCTCCGATGGAACTATATTCTGCAGAGGCTGAGAAGCTGAAAAAGTTACTGGGCGAATGGCTGGCATCGCCCGACCAGGAACTTGAAGCAACCTTCGGCCCCAAAGGAACCGTTGATATCACCACATTCCTTTCTGTGGCTAAGCGTCTTCGTGCGCGAGGGTATCGTGCGCTTCCCCAAGAAGATCGCATGACAATTAGTCTTCCCGAGCATATTCGTTTTAGCGTAAAGGGACTCGGCGTCATTCAGGCCTACTGCCAGGATGATATTCTCGCTGGAAAACCTTTTATTACCGTCATCAAGGATCGGACCTTGAAGGAGGCAAATGTGGATCTGGACGACTACGATACGCGTATCAAGTCACGTCGTGAAATCGGCATGGCAAATGATGACGGTAGAGTGCGCGAGGTCTTTTCAACCTGGAAGCAGCAGAAGAAGGCATTCCGCATCATTCGCCGCTGGAGCTTCGAGGGAGAGGGACTTGTCATCGATATGTCAATTGTGCGCTCAACCTCTAAGGATATGAATGGTAATTACAAGTGGCAGCGCGCCTTCAAGGAGCAGGATGTCATGTCCTTTATTCCCAGCTACGAGATTGAGGTGGAGATGATCCGCATGGAGGGAGACACTCCTGAGTCCGCGCTCAAGCGTCTTGTAAAGGGTGTGGGCGAGGTTCTCCGCGGAATTCAGAAGCACACCTTTCTTCTGCGAAAGTCTGTATCAGAAAGGGTCAAGAATTCCTATTATGAGCTTGTAGGAGGCAAACAGTTTCGCGGTGTCGCTCCTGTCACTCTGGAACTTAAGAACTTTACTCCTCTTGCAACGGCAGAAGAGGGTGTTCCTAATGTTCGCACTGGATACAATGTAACAGATAAGGCGGACGGACTTCGTGTTCACGCGTATTGTGATTCAAAGGGCGAGTTATATATGATGGACATGAGTTTGAATGTTTATAAAACTGGCCTAGTGAATCAGGCGTGCCGCAGCAGCCTACTCGACGGCGAGTGGATTACCAAGACAAAAGATAACACGGCGGTGCAGCAGCTCCTTCTCTTCGATATCTATATTAATACAGATAAGAAGAAGGTATCTGAACTTCCCTTCTACGTAAAGGACCAAAAGGAGACGCGTTTTGAGCTCATGAAGGCGTGGATCTCACGGTGGAATGATAAGACGGTTGTGGGCCCTGGTATCTCTGCGTCCACCAAGCTCCAGGTTGTCATGAAGAACTTCTTCTTTGCTGACCGATCCGATACGGAGATCTTTCTCCGTGCATCCCAGGCCCTCGATATCAAGGGAATCTACAATACAGATGGTCTCATCTTCACACCCAATCTGACTCCTCTTCCTGGCAAGGCAGGCACGGGGTTCCTCGAGCAGTTCAAGTGGAAGCCGGCGCACGATAATACGATTGATTTCCTCGTTTCCTTTGAGAAATTTACAGATTCCAGAGAGGAGCGATTTACGGTGGGTGTCAAGCCGAGCACGGGTGAAACGGTTACGTATAAGACACTGCGTCTGTTCGTGGGTAGCAGCACAGAAGCAGGATACCAGAATCCGCGTGAGACTGTTCTAGAAGGAAAGCCTCGTGCCCCCAAAGGAAAGGGCCCAGGATATCGCCCTGTGATCTTCAATCCGAAGGAGTTTCCTGACACGATGGCAAGCGTGTGCCATCTCCAAATGGCCACCGATCCTGATACAGGCGAGGACTATGTGATGACGGACAACAGCATGGAGCCGATCCAGGATAAGAATATCGTGGAAATGGCCTATGATCCTTCAGAGGCGCCTGGTTGGCGCTGGAAGCCGCTTCGTGTGCGCATGGACAAGACTGAGCGTCTTCAGAGAGGTATCTTGGGTCGCACCTTGAATTCAGAAATGGTGGCTGAGAGTGTTTGGAACAGTATTCACGATCCGATTACGAAGAGTATGATTCGCACGGGTGCGAGCCAGCCGACGGAGGCTGAACTGGAGGGTCTCTCTAAAGAAAAGGAGGATCGCGAGGCCATTTCTCGTCGCTACTGGGCACGCACGGCGCCCCAGGCTGATCTTCGCCAGGTGAAAGGGCTGCGCGATTTCCACAACAAATGGATCAAAGAGCGGATTCTCTATGCAACAGGTCTGCGGGGTGATGGAAAGACGATTCTGGATCTCGCAGTTGGAAAGGCGGCTGACTTGCAGCGGTGGCGGCGCATGAATATTTCCTTTGCACTAGGATGTGATAATGCGGGTGAGAACATCACGGATCCTGAGAATGGTGCTTATCGCAGATATCTGAACACGCTGGCTGGAGCGCGAGGTCAGCCCGTTGCTCCGATGATCTTTGCGATTGCGGATAGCAGCAAGAGGCTTCTTGATGGAACGGCAGGTGTGAATGAGCAGGAGAAGGATATTCTGCGCAGTGTTCTGGGTCACATTCGGCCGACGGGACCGGTTCCCGCCTTTGTGGAGAAGGAGGGCGCAGGTAAACTGAAGATGGGCGCAGATTGCATCACAATGATGTTTGCGATTCACTATATGTTTAAGAATAAGCAGATGTTTGATGGATTTCTCCAGAATGTGGCCGATTGCCTGAAGGTGGGTGGCTATTTCATTGGTTGTTGCTTTGATGGAAAGAAGGTCTTTGATCTTCTGAAGGGAATACCAAAAGATGGGCGTAAATCTGGTCTACACGGTGATGCGCTTCTGTGGTCAATCACGAAGAAATATGATGAGGATGAGCTACCGATGGATGACAGCGCGTTCGGCCTCAGTGTAGGTGTGGAGTTTATTAGTATTGGAACGGAGCACGATGAGTATCTTGTGCCCTTCCCTCTTCTAAAGACAAAGATGGAGTCAATTGGATGTGAGCTTCTTTCAGATGCGGAACTAAAAGAGGTTGGTCTAGAGGAAAGCACAAATACGTTTGATGTATCCTATGGAATGGCTGGTGGCAAGTCATTCCCAATGTCAGATGCGGTAAAACAGTTCTCATTTCTGAATCGGTGGTTCATCTTCAAGAGAAAGGCTGAGAAACTGCCTGATGAGGTTGCAGAGGCCATGCCTGCTTCTGCTTTAGTAGCTAATGCAAAGACAGTGAAGAAGTCGAAGATCCGCGTTGTCTCGGCTCTAAAGGGTCAAGCAGAGGTTCCTGCGCCTGTTGAGGCTGCTGCTCCTGCTCCTATAAGTGCAGCCCTTACAGGCGCCCCTGCTGTTGTTCAGCAATTGGAAGAGGTCCCTGGATCTGTGCCTGTGCCTGGATCTGTGCCTGCCCCTGGATCTATGCCGGCTGCCCCTCTTCGCACAGTGCCTGTCGCTGCTATTCAAAAGGGAAAGACGACCTATGCTCCAGGTGAGGTCTTCCAGTTCTATGCTAAGGCTGCGCTTCAAGACAAGCTGAAGATTAAGGAGCCTGGTGCAGGTCGCTGGCTCGCCCCCTCCACGCATTTTCCTCTGAAGGACACGGATGGAGTCACCTATCCTTCTCTTGAGCACTATATTGCTGGAATGATGTATAAGCTGGCGACGAATAAGCCAACGGTCGCGGTCTCTGTCTTCAGTCGCGATGGCGAGATTCACCAGGAGTATGTGCGCCAGCGTCTGACGGAGACGGCAGGTGGGACAAAGCCTCTTATTGCGGAGAGAGACTATGATCTTATGGAACAGGAGGCAAAGGATGTGAAGGCGGCTGTGCGCACGGCTGCGATGAAGAAATATGGCGCGGCGCTCGACGAGGTGAAGTGGGCCACTGTAAAAGATGAGATTCTGCGCGATGGACTCAAGCAGCGCTGGGAACAGGATGCGAAGCTGCGAAAAATCATCGAGGCGGTAAGGAATCAGGGGAAGATCCTCTTATTCTATACGCCTGGTGCTGCGGCAAATCTGGGTGGTATTCGTCGCGATGATGGATCTATTGAGGGAGATAACAAGATTGGAAGAATCTGGATGGAACTGGCAAATTTCCCTGGCTTCTGATCTACCGTCGTGACTTTTAATTAAGGAAGCTTTAGCTTCCTTAATTAAAATGTCCTACCCTAAGGGTCGGCCTTGGCCGGCACTTACGACGTTTATGGTGGCAGGCCTTAAAATTAAGGAAGCTCAAAGAGCTTCCTTAATTTTAAGCGCCACCGGTAATCAAGTCATCCCGTAAACACTGGCCAGAGTCCGAAAATGCTTTACAAAGGTCATCCAAGCTTGAATAGGAACACCCTGTTGCTGTATGGCCCTTTTTTCTATTAATTCAAATAACTTGAATTGCATGGTAATGTTTATACCCAAATACTGTGCAGAGAGTTCTGTATGAGGAAGAATAGCCTTATCAAGGCGTCTATTGACATCTTGATGAAGCTCCCATAGCCATAAGCGTATCCATTCCTTCATGGATTCATAAGGCATAGTCTCAAGTGCTTGAACTGGATGTGCCGTGATCCAGGTCTTATAGTGTTCTCGGCATTCCGAACATGGAAGCATAGGTCCTATAGCCTTTAGAAGTTGGATCCACGCTCGCCTCTCGTCGGACTCATACAGGGCAAAGACAACCTTCCCTGCCTTTTCTGCAAGGCCGTGGAGAACAGACCAGACGAACGGCCCCCACTCCCTATTTTCAGGATATGCGGGCCCAGGAATTTTACAACTACACGGCATCTATACTATATGCCGAACATCTCCCCCCCTTTTACACGCGCCTTTTTGGAAGCAAAACCGGCAAATTTGAAGTTCAACCTTTCCAATAGGAAGCCATGGATCTTTCTGGGCAATTAATTCCGATCAAGTCGGTCCATGAAGCAATTACCCTTTCTGTTCCTTATGACATGTATCATGTAGTTCAAGGATTTAATCACTTCTTTCAGACTCTTCCATGCGAAGAATATGTAAGCTGGACAACCCCTCTCCATGAGCAACCGCGCTCAATGACTCTAGAGCAAGTATTCAACTGCCTTGCTTCTATTAATCTTACACAGATGGATTATGAATCGATTCAAGGTCGCCTCATTGGAAATCTAGCTCATTACAAACTTGGTCCTTATGAATACATTGAACAGATTGCCAAGAAATATTCTAAGCCCTATTCAAATGGAATTCAGTAAACAAATACAAAGCATGAATGCTGGCCTTCTAGGCCTTTTTTCTTTTTATCTCATTGGAAGAGGGGATGTGGGGGCAGAAGTGATCGCTATCCCCGCCATTTCAAGCAGTAAATATATACTGCTCTCAACTACAAAAGAATCTACTTCAGAATGGGCACATTACCTCTCCTGGTTTCTCACAACTCCCATTATGCTTTATCTAATTTTTTCTCTGAACAATATGCCCCTTAATCGCATGGCCGTGCTAATTGCGATGAATCAGATCATGATTGGCTCTGGATATATGGCAGAAGGCAAAGATGCATGGTTCTGGTTTATTGGTGGCTGCTTTGCGTTTCTTCCGATTCTCTACGAGTTTGCCATTTTAGAAAAGGGTATCCCTCTAATTGTGCTGACGGTCGTAACCTGGTCCCTCTATCCCGTCGTGTGGGCATTATTCCACAAAAAGTTGATAACACCTGGCACTCGTAATATAAGTTACTCATTCCTTGACTTTACTAGCAAGGCAGGCCTTATCACACTCTATCTGATTGAAAAAGGACAGTTAAAGATATAGGCCAGAGGACCTAGAGAATGCCCGCCGCGCCATGGCAAAGTCTTGCACGTGTAAATAAGCATGAACGAGATAAATATGTGCAGTTTGATGAACCTACACACATTTATACAGTAAAGGGAAAGACAGCAGGATACATCAGCGTCACCAAGTTTCTCCATGAGTTCTTTCCCCATTTTGATGCGGATGCTGTGATTGACAAGATGATGGCAGGCAAGAAATGGAATGAAGATAACAAGTGGTTTGGAAAGACAAAGGAGGAGATCAAGGCTGCATGGGATGCAAATGGAAAGGAGGCCAGTGGAGCCGGCACTCTTATGCACTTGTCCATTGAGCAGTTTCTGAATGGGGCGGAGAACCTGATTCCCCAGGAAATGAAGAATACGCCTGAATGGCGGCAGTTTATGAACTTCTGGAATGAGCACGGTCATGATCTTGTGCCCTATCGCACAGAGTGGGAAGTCTGGGCCGAAGAATATAAGCTTACTGGAAGTATTGACATGATCTTCTATCGCAAGTCAGACGATTCGTATGTTATTTACGATTGGAAGAGGGCAAAGGATATGAAGACAGCGAATGAGTTTGGGGGGCGCGCCTTCTATCCTCTGGATCATCTTCACGATACGAATTACTGGCATTATACTCTTCAGCTCAATGTGTATCGTTGGTTCTTAGAGACGTATTATGGTCTACGAATCAATGATATGTATTTGATTGTTCTTCACCCGAATCAGAAGAACTATAGGCGTTTCCAACTGAACCGGTTAGATGAGGAAATTGGTGAGATGATGGAAGCGCGGATGCGCGCAGTGAAGGGTGGTTGTAAGCAGAAGGTAATTCTGCCTAATCCTGCGTGCGAGATTGCCGACGATTAGATTTGCGCGTCGAATTACGATCCCCCCCCTTTTTTGCCATAAACTGGCTGAGTAATCCTCTTGGAAGTTGGGCGGCGACAGGTAAGTCTCCACCCATCGGATCCAGTGTTAGAAGTGCAGGGCCAGTCTCTGTAATCACGAGAAGAAAAAACTCGGTCTTGGGATCTACTATCCTTGTTTTCTTAATAGGATTAAATTTGGAAAAGAAAGTATATTTAGTCTTAGGAGGTGATTCGCGCAGATCAATCTGCGCAATAGACACCTGCTTCTCTTTTGAGATTCTTTCCATTTGTTCTTCCTTGAGAGTCTCCTGTTCCTCAACACGATATCCAAGAAGACCCACCAAACCTGTTAGAGTATCGCGTTTTAGTCTTAGGGAAAGAGCTGCAGGATCCGTTTCTCCTAGTATACTTAAGAGAGCGCCTGGAAGTTTAGTGCTCTCGTCTTGCGGCACTACAGATCCTTTTGTCCCCTGTTCCTCAAAATAGCGCCCCTTTTCTCCCGTTGTGCGAACCCACTTTCTGAAGAGCTCATACCAGATTGCATCCTTCTCAGGAAAGATAAGTTGATCTCCATCCGTGATCACACGATCAATGCGACTGAATCGGCTCACCTCGTTTTCAAAGAGTTCGCGTCGTTTCTCTGAAAAGCGCAGAAGCTCCTCCACGAGTTTAAAAAAGAGAAGCTGCGCAGTGTCAACAGTAACCATGCCTTGCTGCGTCGTTTCAGGAACATGGAGCATACATTGCTGTCCTTCCGAAGACCAGACACAGCGCCCTGAACAGGACTCTTGTCCTAGAGATGTGCAATCTACACGCTGGATTGTGGACCTCCCACCCTTTGGCGAATCATCCGATAACCAGCTCATCACAGTTGTATAGAGTTCTATATAAAGATCCTTCCGCTTTTCATAAAGCTGCTTGTCTCCAAAGATAATATCACGTAACCGTTTTCTGAGTTCTCCCCGCTCCTGTTTGTCTGAAAGCCAATTTGCGAACGTAATGCGTAGATGCTCAAAGATTTCCGAAAGATCAGAAGATGTCATTTCAGCCGGTCCATCCTCTTTATCTCCCTTATCAAAAACAATCTCCTTATTAATTCGCCATTCCATCACCTCTCTATTCATCTCCTTCATCTCAACTCCCTCTACTACATCATCTACTATGGGAGCTCCTGGCAAACGAATCTTGATTGTCTTTACAGGTAGAATAGCCCCATTTCCTAGAACGAGGGCAAACACCCTTTTATTAGAAATCCAGGCCTCCTTCACTGAATAATCACCATACCGCCCCAAATCTGCTCCTATAATAAATTCATTATAGAACTCGATGATATCGCGCGCATTTGCCGTCTTAATATCTTCCCAGTCCAGATAGATTTTGGTAATCTCAGGAAATAGGATACCATCATCTACACATGGAATAGGGATAAGTTCTCCCTTTTCAGGATTGCTGAAAACTAGAGCACCAAGATGATTATATGCATCGCGTATCTGGCTGTCCAGAATCATTCCCTTGCGCTTCAGCTTTCTAACAAGTTCAGATGCAGGAATGAGTTTTCTTGGATTCACCTTGTATCCGCTACTATACGAGAAAATACCTCGACTATAGCATCCATGATCACTCATGAATTCCTGAACTCTCTCTTTTACAATCTCTGGCCACGCGGCCATATTTTGTAAACTGAAAAGGAGTTCATAGGATCCATCGCCAACATAGAACAGTGGTTCCCAGATGCCTGAATAGTGGTGTAAAAGAAAAGCAATGTCATTGCCCTGATAGAGAGCAGGGTTAAATCCATAGGGAGGGCATCTAACGTCTACAGTTCCCTTTTCAGTTATATCTAGAATGATAAATGTAATTCCAGCAGATGTCTTTTCTGAGTCCTTCGTGTAGCGTGTGAGGAAATTGGGCTGAGCGAGAAGAGACGCAAACTGCCTGTATTCTTTCACTGTCTTTTCACTCTCTAGCCACTCTTTAAAATAATTCAAACTGCTGTAGAATCTTTCCTTCGGTTTTTGCGCCTCACCAGGAAGCTGCAGATCCCAGCTATTCATATCTGTTCCTTCCAAGGCCCTCTGAAGATTAGAGGGGGTAGGAGCCTTGGATTGAATATCAAAAAATTCCAAAAGGAAGTTTCCATAATTTAACTGGAAAAAGAGACTGGGTTGCCGATCAAAGTTCTGCAGAATATTTGTCTTCATCTCCTTGGCACTGCGGAGCATGTAGAAGGGTGCAATGGCCGCGAGAAAACTATCCCCCTTGAATCTCTCGCGATTTTCTACTGCAATACGCAGAAACCCCTTGGCTCCATCTTTTAGTTTGTGAAGATCGCCTTTAGGATTTATGAGGTCAAGAGGATCTTGTTTAAAATATTCATCAAGAATTCTAATAGGTTTCTTATCTTTTTCTAATGCATATAATAGACCAAGTTGCGGTTCAACCTTTGTTGTTAGAATCTTCTTACCCTTCTTTTCCTTTTCAATCGTCACCACAAATTCTAAAGGAAGTTTTTCATACCCAATTATATATTTTAAGCTATTGCCATATTCCATATAGTGTGTATATTGCTTTTCAGGAAAGAGGGGAGTATCACGATCAAGAGTTTTTGCAGGCTTAGGAGCATTCTGTTCTTGTTCTTCTTCTCTAGGGGCTGCATCCTCTATACCATATTGACGCAGTTTATCATAATATATATCGCTTCTATAAATTTTCTGGGGTTTAATGAAACAACAAGGGAGATAGAGACCTTCAGGATGGGGAGTCTTCTTCAAAAATCCAACGTGGGTGTGATACATTTCGTTGGTTTTTGGCGCCTCCTGTCTGACAAGAACAGTCTCATTAGGATTCGGGCTGCGGCGATTTTTAATAGCAAGACCCTCGCAGAAAGGACATGAATTTGGCGCCTTCTTTTTTCCCTTTGGTCGCCTCATTTCAGTTCCCTTGAAATCGTTTTCAAGCACAATGAGGCCATCCTTTGTGCAAAAATATTTCGAACACACATAGAGATTCTGCTTTCTCTTCTCAGGTGTAGAACCATATTCCAGGAAATTAAAGACTTCATCATAGTCGCGCTCAGGCTTGACAAGATCCGACTTGGATCCTTTTTCAATTGGATATTTTACAAAGACAATACCGCCTTTCTTAGACTTATCGGCTCCTCTTGTTATTTCATCTAGATAAATGGTATCATTCATCTCATCATATTGCTGTCTTGTTACAACTGCGGGCTGGCGTGTCACATTGGCCGCGCACATTGACACATATTTCTTGAGTGAAGGGTGGGTCTTTGTATAATCAAAAAGACGCTTATCCGCCTCCTTGAGTTTTGTCAGAAAATAGTCGGCAATACCTCCCTTCTCACCCTCTTCCTCTTCCTCTTCCTCTTCACCCTCTTTCTCTTCTACTTGTTTGACAGTAGCGACAGGAATCTGTGAAAGCTCTTCACTTGGCTCAACAAAATCATTCTTGATTTCTTCAGCTATATCAACGGGAGCCTCGCCCTCCTCTGGAATCTCTGCAGCAAATTGTTGCCAGAGCTGATCATCTCCCTGAATCTCAAGCTCTTCTTCCTCTTCCTTTGATTCTTGTTTCTCCTCTGCCTTTGCCTCTGCCTCTGCCTCTGCCTCTGCAGAAGCAGAAGCAGAAGCAGAAGCAGAAACAGCAGTAGCCTGTGCCGCCACTCTCGGCGACAGTTCAAGATCGCCAACACTTGCGCTAAAAAGAAGAGAGAGAAGAGTTATAATTCTCTCAAGATTTGTAACTGAATTTACATTGTAAAGATGAAACGAATAGAAGGGATGTTGAGCAAAGATAGCAATATCAATACCACTATTATTCTTCTCAGTATATTCCTTTGATTCAAAAGAAACAACATCAAATTCTCCCTTCGATGTAAGCCATTTCTTAATATATCCCTCTGCCTGTTCAGTGGTCATCTGAAACTCAGATTCAAGAGTGGGAATAAGATCAGTTGAAATCATCTCTCCCTGAATATCCTTACGACTCGCATATTGTGTAAGAAATGCGAGGATTTTATCTTCAGTAAAGAAGTTGCTCACTGCCTTGAATCGCAGCATTGCGAGAGGCTGTTCTCCAGGAAGAGGCATAATCTCTTGAAAAAAGGGCATGAACGCGGGAAGTTTTGCGCGAATTGTTTTTTTGGTAAATTGCGTTGATCCTGCAGGTAAATGGATTCCATAAATGAGAGTGGCGGAATGAAGCTGGGGGGGTAAAGAGGAAAAAGGAAGATCCTCAATTGCGCTGGAGAACTTCTCTAAAAGCTCAGGAGTCAGATCTGTGGCGGTATCAAGCTTTCGAACTCCCTTAGGAGGCATGATTGTGGCGTCTGCGGATCCGCGCTCAAATAGACGAAGTGTCATATAGATAGGATATTCCTGTGCAACACCCCTTTTAAGAAGCGCCTTTGCCATAATAAAATCCTGATTCGGCGTAGGACTTCTATCCCTTGTCCACTGCTTCAGGAGGCGTGGATCAGCCAGATCAGGTGTATTATCATCTCGCATATGGAGTTTTGTGATTTTGTTTCCTGTTGTCGGCATGAGGCGCATATAGGGAAGAAACTCGGTCACTTTTGTTGAATAGAAAATGGGTTCAACGGGTTCTTCCTCTCCCTTTACCCATTGTAACTGCAACTTGCGCAGGCCTGAAAAGGCAAGTGTATTCAGTTCAAGATCAGATAAAAGAGAATCGAGCCGCTGCGTAAAGACTTCTGTTTGCTCATACAGTCTTGAGCGTAAGTCTAGCGCTTTCTGATCAACTGCATCCTTTTCGTGAGTAAGGTTGGGAAAATATGGATAGAGTGAAGCATTCCAAGCTCTTTCTGAGAGATCTGGCTGCTTAAGATTTTCATAAATGAAAAGGTGTAATTTTCTTCCTTTAATAATTGTCTCTGCAAGTTCCTCATAGGTCAAGCGCTGCCGCCCCGTATAACTCAGAAGACGGCGAGTGCCATTTTCATCTACAAACTGGACGGCCTGGGCAGCAACCTTCTTAGAATCAAGAGGGTTTGCAAGAGGTATCTCCTTTTTAAGGCCAGGAAGACTCCAGAAATAGTCGACAGGGCGGATAATAGAAGCTGCGGGTTGAATACAGAGAAATTGGTGATCAGGTGCGACTTTGAGTTCTTTGTAAATGGCGAGTTTGAGGTCGGCAACTGTTAGAAAAGGAAAGAAGTTTGATAGAGTAAGAGTTGTTGTTTCTTTGCGATGTACTTCAATTTCAATGGAGATAGGCCCAAGAGAAGCTAAAGGGCGAGATCCCACATTGCTTATGATTTCCATTATTTTTTCTATATCCATGTCCGGAACCCTCTACTTCTAGCTGTGAGAAACTGTTCCAATGGATTGATCGCTGCCATCCTTTTTAGGGTCATAGGTCGGCTGATCCGTTATTTTCATACCACAATAGGCAACGGGGTGCGCCTTAAAGTCACGATGTGTGTAGACGCCAATTTGTTCTGCCTCACGAAGAAGCCAGCCAAAGTTATTCCAGAAATCGGGGCCGTGACCCACAGACTCAGTAATCATATGTGCCATTTCATGTATCGCCACAAATGTCATGACATCATTATTAACAAGCTCTTCATCATTACCCTCATCCCGCTGTCTCAGACAAAAGTGCACTGCCTCTCCCTTGTTCACGCTGTAACTGGTAAATTCATCATCAGGCGTTGATTCATATATACGATTAGGATCAGCCTTGAAATTGCGGATCAGCTGTTTCACCTGCGGCTTGTCAGGATATCTGGATTCAATATGAATCTTGAGTTTGTTCATACGAATGCGGAGCTCCGCCAGAAGATTCGCAGCTCTCTGTTTATCAGGCATATCACGAACTCTATACATATTGCCATCAATGCTGGATTTAACAGAAACAAGAGGATAGGAACTGGCGCCAAAGAGTGTCTTTACTTTACCTAATGCATGTGAGAGAGCGGCTGAATATGACTGCTCCTCTGACATCTACCGTAGAAACTTAAAATTAAGGAAGCTCAAAGAGCTTCCTTAATTTTAAGTTATGACGGGTTATTAGTCGTTTGACATTTAATTTAACGAAGCTTCAGCTTCGTTAAATTAAAGTCACGACGTTACCCGGGAGTCATAAAAAAGAGAAAAAATCTCATCTTATGAGTCATTATTAATTAATAAGGTCATCTGTTTAGCTGACCTCAAAGTTGCGACGGTTCACGTCAGGCTCGATGGTCGTGTTGTTGAACACGGACACAGGCACCTGCGGGTTCGCGGGCTCAGAACGGAGCTGGTAGTTCGCATTGCGGAGCGTCTGGCCCACCGTGTTGACACCGATGAGGGCACCCGCGGACAGGAAGTTCTTGCCCTTGAGGGAGCCAGTGCCCATCGGGTTCTGCTGCGCCCACACGGAGTTCATGTCCTTGGGCAGGAGCTCGCTCGGGGTCAGCTGATCACGCGGGTAGCAGCCAGCAGGGGCCTCGGCGTTGCCGAACTGTGCAGGGCCAGGGACCTCCGTAGAGACGACATCGCCCCCAGCATTGTTCGGGTTCTGCTTGACCTGGGCCTCGCGCTGCTGACCAGGCGCGCTGTTCTGACCCGCAGAGGCAGAGTAGTTGGAAGCGGCAGAAAGAGTCGCCTGGAAGCCCTCACGCTTGAAAAAGTTGGGCTGTAAATAGGCCAGGCCTATAACAAGTAGAGCAATGACACCGAGTGCCGCAGCGGACTGAAAAGTGTAAGAAGCAGCCATGTTGTTCCTGTATTAGTGATAGCCTATATTTTTTCAAACCGGCATCAATCATCCTCCTCATCCTCCTCATCCTCCTCATCACCCTCTCCGTATTTATCATAATAACTTCTTGCAAGTCGCTGAGCCTTTAGTTTAGCAAGGGCAAGCCGTAGTTTTGCCTCTTGAAGAGATTCCTTATCGCGGAGTTGTTCATTGAAATCAATTGCCGTATTCTCATTTGTAAAGGGAATATCATAGACTGTTTCCAGTTCATTGCCTGCCTGAATCGTTATTTGCTTGAGATCTGTCGGAGTGGCTTCCTCGGGCTTGGGCGAGGGAGGTCCTGAGAGAGTCGGAAGGAATCGGGAAGAGATCTGAGGTTCGGCCGCCTCAAACCCTAAAAGCTGCCAGTTTAGAACAAATCCAGAGGTTCCTATCTCCACAAGAATAGGACGCCACAGAGAAGTAAACCATCCTGTAAGTGGATATGCAGCAGGAGGAGGATCGGCCCATACGTGCGTCAGACGCTTCAGAACAGAAGACTCCTTTAGACGTGTCGCAAACCACTTAGACTCCTTATCCTTCGCAATGAGTGCCGAGGTAAATGTATTACATGCATCTTTAAACTCCTCCGTATTCATGTCCGGAATCTCCACCTTGCCGCCTCCAGATAGATCTACATACTGAGGTTCGGATACAATGATTACAGTTGTGCCTGTCATTTGGATCTTATATACAGAATTCTTGGAGTCCCATGTGGGCCTTGAAAAGTCCATTACTGCGTTACTGCGTTAATACACGCCAAATGCTTTAGGTCTAATTAGTAGTCGATGAGTAAGAAAGAACCTGGAGAATTTCTCCAGAAACTCTTCATGTATATTAACAAAGAAGAGACAAGGAAGCAATTTCAAGTTTTTTTACTAGACCCCCTCCTTAATCACGTTATGGAACGCGTTTTACCTTATATTCTCTTGACTTGTGTTCTTTTCGTCCTCCTTCTTCTTGTGGCCATTCTTACCCTAGGTATCATCGTCTTCCAACTCCGGAAAGGTGCGGGCATATCATCTACACAAATTAAATTTTAGCTATAGATGAACACGCAAGAACTCGCAAATTGGGTTAGAAATTGGGTCCATTATGATAATCTGGCCACGAGCCTTTCAAAACAGACGATAAACTCGAGGCGAGTTCGAGATGAGTTTGAGGGGCGTATTTTGCAGCAACTCAAGGTAAATAACATGGAAAATGCGGTGATTCAGATTCAGGGTGGTCGGCTCACGGTGGCAGAGGAGAAGCACAATCAGCCTCTCACTTATGCGCGGATAGAAGAGGCCATGCACAGCTATTTTGCAGAGAAAAAGAAGCGATTTCCTACGGCTGAGGATGAGACGCCCGCCATTCTGAGACACATGAAGGAGACGCGCAGCGTGGACATTACGAAACGTCTGAAGAAGCAGGTGGCGGTTCCTCCATTGCCGCCCCCGCCTGCTGGAAATTTGCCTGGTTAATCTAAAGCCTGATTACGTCTATAAAGTATAATAACCAGGGTAGAAAAGCTGAATGGCACATCTTTCATTTAGTAGAACGAGGGCTGCGCTGAACTGGAGTCGGTGGTGTGAAGAGGAAGTGCTTGTGGATGAGGTGGAGTCTATTCCGCGGAATAGACTGATCCCTGACATAGTCAGAAATGGAATTCTACCGCTTCTTAAAAAGCACAAGTATAAGCTAGCCTGTTCAGAGCATCGTCTTGGCGAATGTATTGCGCGTATTTTGTATTACAAGAAGATTCGCCACAATCCTGTAAATATAGATTATAAGGGAGAGGATTATGATCACTACTATCACGTAATGGATGATGATGTTTGGGAGGACTTCTGGCTATCCTGGGGAAAGTGGTGTGATATAGAGGATATTAACGTGCGCGAGTTGATCCGCTTTTGTGTCTGGACTCTACTAGATATTGACGGGTCAGAGCAGACGGATATAGTTGATGATATGCTTGGCCTCAATGAGGAAGAGTATATACAATCAAGAGAGGATCCTTATTTGGCCGACGCGGCAAAGGGGTATTTCTCGCCTATTTGATTCTTAACGGTGAGACTTAAAAATAAGGAAGCTCTTCGAGCTTCCTTATTTTTAAGATCCATCACCAAATTAGTCGTTGGACATTTATTTTAAGGAAGCTAAAGCTTCCTTAAAATAAAGTCACGACGTTATGTTAAAGGCATATGCTAAAGGCGGTAGCCTAACGGTGGCGGTGGCCAAGATTGAAAATCTTAGAGGGATCAAACTTCTCCTCATTAGGCTTCGCAACGCCAGGCCTCGTGCTAGATGCAGGCGCAGCACCAGGCGCAGCAAAGGGGAAAAACGGAGGTGATCCCTCCGTATTTCCAATGAGGAGCCAGTTCACACTTGAAGAATCTGCATAATTATCAGAATAGATTGTAAATGTGTTATTAGATGTGTTTACAGTGTATGTTAGATTTCCAAGTGTCCCACCAGGAGTATTGCGTGTTAACATAATAAAGGGGGCAGGATCAGTTATGCGATCATTTTGTATGGAACCAGAGGTGGCTTGCTGGTATCCACTGTCCGCATTTGAAGTGAGTGCATTAGTTGTTCCAACTGCATTGACAGGATAGTAAAGACCAGTTGAGTAGACCGAACCATCATATCCAGAAAGAACTGCAGCGTTAGGGTAAGAAAAAGATCCTATGAAGGGAGTATCAAATTGACCATATGCAAATGCCATAGCATTGCCTAGGGGCGGTCCATATAAAGGATATCCAGCATAGACAACAGCATTCGACCCCGATGTGCAAAAAATGCCACCCTCGTCATTCTGCCCCTCTACATAGATACTGCCCTCCGTCGTCGTGATATTGCCACGGGTATAGATAGGCTCACCAAGGTCCTGATCGGCCTCTGAGCAGGTACTACCAGAATCACCACAATCATCCAGATAACCAGGCTTCTCATCACTAAACACCTGAAACACCTTCTCGTTCGGATCAATAAATCCATTTAAGAATGTCTTAGAGTCATAGACACCTACGTAGTAGGTATCTACCCCGGGATTCGCTTTAGGAAAGAGCTTCTTTCCATTCTCTCTGAGGATGCGTCCCCTCGGGCAGGCCGAGTCGTCTGTCGTTACCTGTCCCCAGATACCATTTCCCTCAATGGTAGTGTAGGTATAGAAATAGGTGGTGAAAATATCAGTGGCGATATACGACTTCGCGGGCTGGGCGGCAAGTGAATTCATTCTATGATTAGGTCAAAAAATAAAAAGTTATCTATAAATATAATGTCCTCTGTTTCTGCCGGTCATTCCGATATCACGCGTAAGGCGTATATTTCTACCGAGGCGTTCGATAGCTACTTTCACAGCTACACCGTAACTGTAAACAACAAGGGTGTGAGAACAGGTAGCTTAGACAATATCACCAATGATTCATCTGTGTGCCCTAAGGGCCGTATCCTCCGGGAAAACGGGCGCAAGCTCTATCCTGGCGCGAATCCGGGTGTAAACTACTACTACGTTGGTGTGTTTGATTCAAAGACTCTTCTGAATGGCTTTATTGATCCGAATGAGAAGGTATTCCAGGTGTTCAGTGAGAACAGACCCTACCAGCTGGATGACTGCGAGGAAGATAGTGTTTGCTCAGATGCTGATCAGGATTATGGCCCTCCCGTCTACACGCGTGGCAACATTGAGACGAGCGATGGCAATGTGCTCGCGGGCGAGAACGGTGATGCTGAAGTTGGCACCCATTGCGATATATCAGGTGCCTCTTATGCAGTTTGTGCTATGGATGGCAATGGCGAAAACCCGTATATTGAGACTGGAACCTACGGTGGTAACCAGGCGTATGCGGGTATGTATGGAGTTGATGGAACGATCTGGAATTCTGGTCTAATCCACCCGTTCAATACCATCTTTACGACTGCCGCCCTAACCTCCAATGGTGTCAGTGATGCTACCTCTAGCTTTACAACACAGTATGCAGCTGATAGCGGCGTTGTTATCATGCTCACGCGCTCTACATCAAATAATGCAACAAGCATGGGAAATCTGTGGTATAATGTTGGTGGTCCGGGTAACAGCACAGTAACGGTTCACTCGTCAGTTGGCAATGATCGCAATTCCATTAATGTAATGCTTTTCAGCAGAAACGGGTAAGGTCGTGACGTTAAATTAAATGTCAAACGACTAATAACCCGTCATACCTTAATTTTGAGCGCCACCGGTATTAAAACAATAAAATTAACAATAAGAATTTTTAAAAACATTCTTATTTTTAATCAATCAATCATCTCTTTTCAAGCGCGACGTCTACGTGTTAGACGTCTGCCTCCCTTCGCCGCAGGGCATTTCCCCTTGTCCCAGCCCGCCTGGTCCTTGTGGACGTGAGGGCACGTCTTATCAGCCCCTGAAACACCATCATAGGCCCAGCACTCTTCATTTGTGCAATGATACTTGCACATAGGAACATCATCCTGCTTCATTCTACCCTGTTCTATTTGCTTCTTCATTCTCATTGTAACACCCCTCATTTTCTCAATATACTTGCGCTGCGCACTCGATACATCTTTCGTAGCCTTCTCCTCTTTCTGACCCCACTGCCGCACAGCTTCTTTGGCCTTCACTACAACCCTTACAGCCTTCTCCTCTTCCTTCTTCCACTGTCTGAGCCCCTCCTTCGCAGCCATCTCCTCCTTCTTGGCTTTCGCAACTTCAGCATCGTGCTCATCCTGCATCTCCTTGATCTTCATCTCATAGACCTTACGTTCAGCAGCACGCTCAGCAGTTGACTTTTTTAGATTTCTATTATACTCCATATTTGCCCAGGACTTTTCCTCTTTAGGAAAAATGCTGTTTAGGTCCATCTATTTATGGGGCATATTTATATCGCTCTAAACCTTAAGAGCTTTGGTCGCTCTAAGAGCTTTGGTCGCTCTAAGAGCTTTGGTCGCTCTAAGAGCTTTGGTCGCTCTAAGAGCTTTGGTCGCTCTAAGAGCTTTGGTCGCTCTAAGAGCTTTG
>Ga0114959_10000468_pt1 | contig 38224 bp, 40 predicted proteins | sample C_130625_EF_Meta_FD_87317 | JGI IMG/M metagenome (GOLD analysis project Ga0114959, IMG submission 87317) | Freshwater microbial communities from Lake Croche, Canada to study carbon cycling - C_130625_EF_MetaG | ecosystem: Environmental > Aquatic > Freshwater > Lake | place: Lake Croche, Canada... | reverse complement strand
TTTAAACAACCAGAAAAGACGACCGTAGGGTTTGCCTGTCACTTGTTCGGGATGGATAGACAGGTGTATTATTGGAGTATGCCTAGGCGAATTATCAAACAAGATAAGGCAGAGCAGGTTCTAAAGCGGGTAGCTGAAATCAGAAAATCAATGCCTCGTATTGGCGCTAAGAAATTGTACCATCTTTTGTTAGACAAACTTCGTTTAATGGATGTGGGTAGAGATAAATTCTTAGCTATTTTGCGAGCTAATCATCTACTGATTAAACCTAAACGCCATTATCAGGTAACGACCAACTCGCATTACCGTTTTAGAAAACATCAAAACCTGCTGCTCAGTATTAATATTAACAGACTAGAACAAGTATGGGTATCGGAGATTACTTATATCGGAAAGCGAGATAATCCCTGTTATTTGAGTCTGGTAACCGATGCTTATTCTACGAAGATCGTGGGATATTTTGTTGCCAATAATTTGAACACAGAAAGTAGTGTGATGGCTTTAAGGATGGCAATAAAACAAAGGATCCATCCGGACTTTCCATTAATTAAACCTTCCGATAGAAGCTTACAATATTGTGCTGATTCGTATCAACATGTATTCGATAAAATCAATATTCCTTGCAGTATGACCCAAAATTCAGACCCTTACGAAAATGCCGTAGCCGAAAGAATTAATGGTATATTGAAGCAAGAATTTATGATTGATAAGTATGGATAAAATGTGAAAAGGATGAAAATAATTGTCAAGGAAGCTATTGAATTTCATAATCAAAAAAGACCGCATTTTTCTATTTACTTTCTAACGCCAAACAAAATGCACCAACAAAATAAACTCAAAATAAGAACGCATAAAAAAAAACAGTAGTAACAAAAGTGCTACTACTGTCTGAAAATTGTAAATTTAAATGTTAAAAAATCTTGTATTGTTTTTTAGGAAGGGACAAATGCATCGCATAACTCAACTACACTTTCTAACAAGCCTTCATAGCTGCTATTTGTTCGGCTTTTTTCTTAGCATATCCTTAGCCAATCGAAAATTCTTATTCATCTAAATTCCCGCTGTTTCTGATTCAGCATTAATTTTCCTGACCAATCCTTGTAAAACCTTTCCTGGTCCACATTCAACAAAAATGGTTGCACCATCCGAAATCATATTTTGTATCGATTGCGTCCAACGAACGGCACCCGTTAATTGAGCAATTAAATTGGCTTTAATGGTTGCAACATCCTGCGAAGGTTGCGCATTAATATTTTGATAAATTGGGCAAGCAGGGCTCACAAATTGGGTTGCTTCAATGGCAGAAGCTAATTCTTCACGGGCGGGTTGCATCAAAGGTGAGTGAAATGCACCGCCAACGGGTAAGGGTAACACCCGCTTTGCACCTGCTGCTTTCAATGGCTCCGTTGCTTTGGCCACCCCTTCATTTGAACCAGAAATAACTACTTGACCTGGGCAATTATAATTAGCTGCCACCACGATTTCGTCGGTAATTGAAGCACAAATATCTTCAATTATCTGGTCTGATAAATTTAAAACTGCCGCCATAGTCGATGGATTTGCTTCACAAGCTTTTTGCATTGCCAAGGCACGAGCTGAAACTAATCTTAGCCCATCTTCAAAACTTAAAGCACCTGCCGAAACGAGAGCCGAAAATTCGCCCAAAGAATGCCCAGCAACCATATCTGGCTGAAAATTAGACGATTCCTTGGCTAAAATAACAGAATGTAAGAAAATAGCAGGTTGAGTTACTTTGGTTTGTTTGAGTTCCTCGTCGGTTCCTTCAAACATGATATCGGTGATTCGGAAGCCCAAAATTTCGTTAGCTTGCTCGAAAAGTGCTTTTGCAGTGATTGAGTTATCGTATAGGTCTTTGCCCATACCTTTAAATTGAGAACCCTGACCCGGGAAAACGTATGCTTTCATTTAGTTGATATTTAATAGTGAGTAGAGAATAGTTTTACCACAATGCCTTAAAGAAAGATAGAAATAGGTCAATGATGTGATTAAACAATTCTCGTGATTTAATTTTTACAAAATTAACTATTCTTTATTAACTATTCTCTATTAAATATCAACCATTCACTCACAAAAATCTTTCTTGTAGGTCAGGCGTGGGTAAGCGACATGATTCTGATTTTCCAAAGACTTTAAAACGGTTTTTAGCGATAATATCATAGAAGAAATCGAGAAAAAAAGTTGGTAAAATGCTGAAAAATGAAAGATTTTTCCAGCCACCAGAAAGGTGCTTAGTGATTTCTAAAGCCGCCGCTGATTTTTGGTAAAATTGACTGTCTTTTAATAAGATTACAGAATCGAAGTCTTCAGTATTTTTATTGAATTTTCTTAAAATATTTTGGCCGATTTCTGATTGTAAGGCGGCAAATTTAAAATGTTTTTCGGGATCGTGGTCTATCACGAAATTAATAGCAGCATTACAGAAATTACAGACACCATCGAAGAGTATTAACTGATAATTTTCAGGTATTTTTTTATTGATTTCTATCATTGTTTGTTAAATATTTAAGCACACGATAATAACAAAACATATTTTGATAGAGTGCCTGAAGCTCGAAAATTCAAGGCCAAATTATTCACTCACCTCGTTCATAAATAATTTATTTCTACCTTGAGCTTAAAAAAAGTCATAGCCCAAAATTAGGTTTTTTGCAGCCATGAATTTTTGGAGTAGATTGTGTAAATTTGAATAAAATTATAAAATCTCAACATGTTTGACATCATATCTCAGGAGCTAAATGAAGCTCAAATAGTTCTTCAAAATTTTCTTTCTAATGAAAAGAACATCGCTGACATCGAAGCGGCTGCCCGAGTGATGGCTTCTGCTTTACGGGCGGGGAATAAAATAATTTCTTGTGGTAATGGTGGTTCTCATTGCGATGCCATGCACTTTGCCGAGGAATTATCGGGGCGTTATCGGAACAACCGCAGGGCTTTGGCGGCAATTGCCATTTCGGATGTATCGCATATTTCTTGCGTTAGTAATGATTATGGATACGAATTTATATTTTCCCGTTTCATCGAAGGTCTTGGAAATCAAGGAGATGTGCTGTTAGGGTTGTCAACGAGCGGGAATTCTGCTAACATCATCAAGGCCGTTGAGGCGGCTCGTGAAAAGGGAATGAAAGTAATTATTCTCTCTGGAAAAGACGGAGGAAAATTAGCGGGAAAAGCAGACATCGAAATTAGAGTACCGCATTTTGGCTATGCCGACCGTATTCAAGAAGTGCATATCAAGGTCATTCATATCCTGATTTTATTGATTGAAAAATTGATAGTTGAATAAATACTTGAGTAAAAATATTCAGAAAAAACAATCGTTGCTAGTCCGAATATAACGATTTTTCTTTTGCGATATTAATAATTCAATGGGTATAATTTTCGAATAAATTAGTAAATTTGATTTCTGCGTACTTGTCGTTTTTAAATTTACTTTCAGCTTAATTATTTTTATAAATTTCAAAACAAATTTCCAGCGTACCTTTTTTTAGCTGTGATTGGAAATAGCAAATTCTTTATGTTCAAGAAACTAAAAACATTCCTTGTTAATATCTCTATATCTTTAATAACTGTCATTGTTCTTTTAGTTATTATTGGTTTTTTCTACGATATTTATTTTAGAAAGTTCTTTAAAAACTCGGTGCCAATCACTACTGGAACACTTTTTAATGCTGTTCATCCCGATTCTCTTCTTGGTTTTAGACCTAACAATAATGTGTTCTGTTCTGGAAAAAAAATATTCCGTGACACACTTATTTATGAAATGTCTTACCGTTTAGACTCAAACGGACATCGGGTAATGCCCGAGAATTTAGCCACAAATGAAAAATTTGCCGCTTTTTTGGGATGTTCGTTCACTTTTGGAGATGGATTAAATGACCGTGAAACAATTCCAGCTTATTTTTCTAAGAATTCCAAAATATATCAAGGGTATAATTTTGGTTACAGCGGATATGGTCCAGCACAGGCATTGATAAAACTTCAACATGATTCGCTAGAAAAAATTGTTAAACAAAAGGATGGCTTTGGGTTTTTCATGTTTATTCATGACCATATCCACCGAACGATTGGTTCGATGAGCAACTTCAAGATGAACAAAGGGTTGAATCCCTGTTTTGAAATTGAAGGAAAAAATCTGGTTTACAAGGGGCTTTTTAAAAATGTATATCCCAAACGATGTGCTATTTATAAAAAAATGGCGGAGAATGGATTTTGCCGGTATTTTAATATTGGATACCCTTTCAGACTCAACGATGAGCATTTTGAATTAACGGGAAGGGTTTTAGAGGAAATAGCAAAGGAATTTAATAAAAAATTTCAGAATGATAAATTCTACGTGGTAATGTATCCTTCAATTTCTCAGAAAGAATACGAGGAAGATGAAAAAATTATTGAGTATTTAAAAAATAAAAAAATAAAATATTTGGACTATCGAAAACTTTTTGATCCCACTAAAAAACCCTACTACATTCTGCACGATCACCACCCAACTGCCTTTGCAAATGATGTTTTAACCAAACAAATGATTACAGATTTGAAATTATAACCGAAGATTAGAAAACAATTAAAATCAAGCATTGCACGAGGACTTTCTCAGAAGTTTGATACTAAGCGTATATGCATAATTTTATGCTCAAAATTAAACTAAAATTAGTTAAACCTTGTATTCCTAAACCCAGATGAAAATAAATATCTTACTTTTTAGCTTTTTGCTTACCTTTTCAACCGTTCATCTCAAAGCCCAAAAATTAACCACTTCATATGAAATCATACAGCCGTATTTCTACACGATAGACCAGATTTGTAAGGAATTTGCCGAAAAACACCACTTGCCAAGTTTGGTTTATGGCTTGGTCGTCGATGGCAAATTGATACATTCGGGCCAGGTGGGCATTATCAATACTACTACAAAAAATAGTGCCAATAACGCTTCGGTTTATCGAATTGCCTCCATGTCGAAGAGTTTTGCGGCCATGGCAATTTTGAAATTGCGAGATGCTGGAAAATTGCGATTAGATGACCCTGCTTACCTTTATATTCCAGCATTGAAAGGGCAGAAATTCTCTTACGATTCACCCGATATAACGATTCGTCATTTATTAACGCACGCCGCAGGTTTCCCGGAAGATAATCCTTGGGGCGATCGTCAATTAGCTATTTCGGATGAAACGATGCTCAAAATGTTCAAAAAGGGTATTTCGTTTTCAAATACGCCGGGTACGGCATACGAATACAGTAATATGGGTTTTGCGATGTTGGGTTATATCATCAAAAAAGTGAGTGGACAAACGTATCAAACCTACATTAATGAAAATATTTTGAAACCTCTGGGCATGGTAAATACCTACTGGGATTATACAAAAGTACCTAAAAATCAATTAGTAAAAGGGTATCGATGGTTAAATGAAAATTGGGTAGAACAACCCATGCTTGGCGATGGTGCTTATGGTGCGATGGGCGGAATGCTGACAACCATGGATGATTTTGCTAAATATACTGCTTTTCACCTTTCGGCTTCGGTTTCTGATGCCAAAGAATCACCCGTTTTGAAGCGGAGTTCTTTGCGAGAAATGCACCAACCCTGGAATATTAGTTCGTTTAATATCGAAAATAAAAGTGCTGAAGGAAAACCTTTTCCTTTTATTTCTGCTTACGGATACGGATTGCGTTGGATTGAAGATGCCGAACATAAAATTGGCATTGGACATAGTGGAGGTTTGCCAGGCTTTGGCAGCAATTGGAAAATTTTGCCAAAATATGGCATCGGAATCATTTCTTTTGCTAATAGAACTTATGCTCCAGTAAGCGAATTGAACGCCCATATTTTGGATACTTTAGTAGCAATTACCCATCTAAAACCAAAACCATTGGCCGTTTCTGCTATCTTGAAACAACGTCAAAATGAATTAGTGGCGCTTTTGCCCGCATGGAAAAATGCCGAAAGTAAGGGCATTTTTGCGGAGAATTTTTTCCTAGATTATTTTCCAAATAGTTTGAGAAAAGAGTCCGAGGAATTATTTAATAACGTTGGTAAAATATTGAAAATCAATGAAATAGTACCAGAAAATAACCTTAGAGGTACTTTTCTTTTAGAAGGAGAGAAGAACAATATTGAAATCAGTTTCACACTCTCTCCCGAAAATCCTGCCTTAATTCAAGCGTATCACATCAAAGAGGTTTTGAGGAGATAGATTCACTAAATTTATTGTCATTGTGCGTCACCAAGCAATCAGTTCGATTTTTGGAGGAGAGTTTGACGTTTTCTTTTGGTAAGCTAACCGATTGCTTTTTTGCCTCGCAATGACAGGATAAGTGCACGACAGTTTTAACAAATTCCCAAAGCCTTCCGAATCCTCAAAATCGATTCTTCAAAAACTGAAACCTCCGCACACAATGAAGTACGAACATAGCCATTGCCAGCGGTTCCAAAAATTCCACCTGGTGTGATGAAAACCGCTGCTCTTTCTAAAATTTCATCCGATAATTCGTAGCCCGTTGTAAATTTTGGAGGAATTTTTGCCCACACAAACATGCCCAATTGATTTTCATCGTATTGACAGTCAAGCAATTTCATGATTTCAAAAACTTTTTGCTGACGAGTTCGATACGTTTTGTTTAATTCATCGAACCAAGATTTATCATTTTGTAAAGCCGTAACTGCAGCCATCTGTAAAGGCAAAAACATGCCAGAATCCATATTTGATTTGAATCGTAAAACGGGATTTATAAATTCAGCTTTTCCCACCAACATCCCAATTCTCCAGCCCGCCATATTGTGTGATTTTGAAAGGGAATTCAACTCCATCGCCACTTCTTTCATGCCTTCAACCGATAAAATACTTTTAGGGTTGTCGTTGAGAATAAAACTGTAAGGATTGTCGTTGACAATTAAAATTTCATGGGCCGAAGCAAAGTCTCTGAGTTCCTCAAAAAAACTTTTTGTGGCTTTTGCACCCGTCGGCATGTGCGGATAATTGACCCACATTAATTTCACTTTTGTTAAATCTTTTTTGGCTAATTCTTTTAAATCAGGTAACCACGCATTCGCTTCTGAGAGGTCATAATCTACGACGGTTGCACCCGTCAAAAGTGATGCGGCTCGATAGGTTGGATAGCCTGGGTTAGGAACTAAAACTTCATCGCCGGCTTCTAAATAGGCCATCGAAATGTGCATGATTCCCTCTTTAGAGCCAATCAAGGGCAAAATTTCATTGACAGGATTGAGTTTAACTCCGTAAGCATTTTGATAAAAACTCGCCATTGCTTCCCGTAAAGGAGGAATTCCTACATAACTTTGATAAGCATGATTTTTAGGATTTTGAGCTGTGGTTGCCAAAGCTTCAATGGTGTTGGCAGAGGGTGGAAGGTCGGGGCTACCGATGCCTAAATTCAGGACATCAATGCCCGAATTTCTCATTTCAGCAATCTGCTTTAACTTGGTCGAGAAATAATATTCCTGCACCAAATTCATGCGGGAAGCGGGTTTTATTGTCATAATCAAAAAGCCCCCTAACCCCCGAAAGGGGAATTAAAATCGCATTCCTATTCCCCTCCTTCGGGGCTAGGGGGCTATAAAAAAGCCAACCCTTTTCAGCGTCGGCTTGTGTATAATTAGTTCTTTATTTCTTTTTGAACACACCCGACTGTTACTGACCGTGGTAGTAATAATAAGTTGGATATGAGAATAGATAATTTTTCATTTTCCAAAGGTAATTTGAAAAGTTTATTTTGGCAATAAATATTTAATTAATCATCATAATGGCCTCGACATGAAATAATTAAAATATTTTAGTTGGACACTTTATAAATAAGCCTATGTTCATCCGTAATTCGTCTTGACCAACAGCCTTTGAAATTATGTTTTAATGGTTCAGGTTTGCCAATTCCTTTAAATGGGTCTCGACTTATAGATTCAATAATCTCCCTAATTCTGATAAAAATCTTTAAATTTTCAATAGCCCAATCAGCAAATTCATCAAAGGCTATTTTCGTGAAGTTTATTTGATATTTCATTAAATTGTTCTGGTGTAAATGAAACTATATTTCCTTCATCTCCTTGCTTAATTGAAAGGAGTAATTTTTCTCTCATCACTTGTCTTTGAACTATCAAATCATCACTCTCAATCATTAATCTTATGTGCTGATTTTTGAATAAACGCTTAATTTTTTTGAATAACTTGAAATCTAATTCTTGTTCTTCCAATTCAAAAGTTGTCGTCATAATTTATGATATTTTATAATTTATAAACATAATGTTTTGTAGTATATTGGACAAATTATCTCAAAAATTTCCCTACCACATCAAACACTAAATTATGCTCAAAACCTCGGCTTAGGGCGAATTTTACTAATTTTTGTTTGATAATTAATTTGTTGCTGTCTTTGATATCCCGTGATTTTTTTTCGATAATTTCTTGCAAGGTAACCATGTAATCATCGCCATCAATTTCGCTCATGCCCGCTTTTAAACAATAATCTGATACACCACGCATTTTTAATTCTTGACGAATTTTATTTCTCCCCCACTTTTTTTGGCGAAATTTACTACCGGCAAATATTCTGGCAAAACGTTCTTCATTGAGATAATTATTTTCGATTAACCAAGTAATAATAGCTTCTGATTCATCTCCGATAACATCTAATTCAGCGAGTCTTTGACGAACGTCTTTGTGAGTCCGTTCTTGATAGGCACAAAAATTGGCCGCTTTCGTGAGGGCTTCTTTATTCAATTGGCTATATTTTCAAATAAAATTTAATTGTACTTCGTCAAAATTAAATTAATTTATTGATTTTTTGATTAAACATCAATTGTTTGAATGATTTTCTTTCTAAATTTAGTTTATAGTTTACTGATTTCAAAAAACGTATCTTTATTCGTACAACCATCGTAAAACTTCTTGAAAAATGATGAATGATATTGACTTTTTGAAGGTTAGTTTAAATAAATTGGCTAGCATTGAAACAGAAATTTTCAAATTATCCGAAGAATATTGGCATGTAAGAGAATACAAAAAGGGAGAATTTTACAACGATCACCTGCAAGTATGTAAACACCTTGGATTTGTAATTGATGGCGTTTTCAGGAGCTACCAGCTGGATGAAAAAACAGGGGAAGAAAAAAACGTTTTTTTCTATACCAATAACCAAATTGTGGTTTCTTATGCAAGTTTTATTAATCAAATTCCTTGTCATTTTTATACACAGTCAATGGTAAATTCTAAGGTTATCTACATTCATATTGATAATTTAACCAAACTGTATAACACTTCTCACGAATGGGAACATTTGGGGCGGCTGATTGCCGAACAAGCATCTACATTTGCCCTTATGCGAACTGAAAGCTTGCTTTTTTTAACACCTGAGCAACGTTATTTAGATTTGGTTTCACAGCATCCCGACATCATGAATGCTATTCCTCTCTATCATATTTCTTCGTATTTGGGCATTCAAGGGCCTTCATTAAGTAGAATTAGAAAAAGAATTGCTGAGAAGAATTATCTTTTACGATTTTAACTTGGGTTAAAGTTTTATTGGTTTTTGAATCGCAAATTTGTATTATTATAAAACATTAAACATAAAGACAATGAAATTTACAAGACAAGCCTCCTCGAATTGGAAAGGAACGGGAATGGAAGGCGTAGGAACAGTTTCTACGGCAAGTTTAACTTTAGATAAAGCGCAATTATCATTTAAAACCCGTTTTGCTGACGGCCTTGGCACAAATCCAGAAGAATTGATTGGAGCGGCTCATGCAGGTTGTTTTTCGATGCAGTTCAGTTTTTTGTTGAATGAAGCAGGTTTCACAGCGGACAACATTGATACGAATGCAAAGGTTACTTTTGAGGACGGAACGATAACCACAATTCAATTGGAGTTAACCGCAACGATTCCGAACATTTCGAATGAGCAATTTCAAGCCACTGCTACTAAAGCAAAGGAAGTTTGTCCAGTTTCAAAATTATTCAATGCTGACATTTCATTGATTGCTAATTTGTTGTAAACTTTTATTTTAGGAAGCCTCAAAGTCTAGAACCATATATGGCAATGACTTTGGGGCAATTTGTTCCAATAAATTTAAGTATTTAACTTTTATTCTTTCCCATAAATTTTTCAGTCCATAAAATTTGTTCATCCGAATTTGGTACCTGAACCCCTCTAATATTGGAAATATTTTCATAAGATTGCTTCACTGATATCTCATATACAGTAGAAAATACGATCGCTGAAATAACAGATACTCGTCCGATTCCTGCTCGGGAGTGCAAAAGTATTTTTTTATTTTCATTGATTTTTTCAACGATATTTTTTATCAACGCTTTGGATTGTAAAAAACTATCGGGAAATTGATGGTCTTCGATGGGAAATTTTATGAAGTCAAAACCCGCTCTTAGGCAATCCATTCGCTCGTACTCCAAATCTAATTCTTCATTTTCTTCATCCGTTAAAAAACTAATAACGGTATCAACGTTCAATTTTTTCCAGTTTTCAATTTCTTCCACTAAATCATCACCGCCCAAAGGTCGAGACATAATGCCGAGGTTTTCGTTGAGCCAGAAGATTCTTGTTTTCATATTTATGTTTGTAGCACAGAATTTAGTCTTTCACGAATTACAATAAACGGAAGTCTGTGCTCCTATTATTTCCATTCTTGTAAATCTGGTTCTATATAAATCCATTTTACTTCGGGCGTACATTCTCTGATTTCGGCTTCAAATTTGTTAATTAATTGGCTGATTTGCAGGGCTGTAAGGTCATATTTACATTTTATTTTCAAGCACATCAATACTTCGCCAGGGCCTTGTTGAATGGTGATACAATTGATTAACTCTAAAATTTCCGGGTTTTTATCGGCTTGTTTTTGGACTAAATGATTAATCACTGGGTCGGCACTTTCACCAATCAGCAGCGATTTTACTTTTATAGATAAAAAAATAGCAACTAAAATCAATACCACACCAATCGCAAATGAACCCAATCCGTCATAATGGCCATCGCCAGTATAATACGATGCAAGCAAAGCGGAAATGGCTAAAACTAATCCGAAAACTGCGGCTGAATTTTCGCCAAAAATTACGATTAAATCACTGTCCTTGGTGCTTTTTAGGTATTGCCATAAACCGGTTGAACCTCTTCTGAGATTTAATTCTACTAAATTTGAGTAAGTGGCGTAGCCCTCCAAAGCCAAGGAAAATAATAAAATTCCAATGCCCCATTCAATATGGTCAACGGGTTCTGGATTATAATATTTATGGATTCCTTCGTAGATAGAGAACATTCCACCGACTGAAAATAATAGCATTGCCACCATGAACGACCAGAAATAAACGGCTCTTCCGTAGCCCAAAGGGTGTTTTTTGTTGGGAGGGCGTTGGGATTGTTTCACGCCAACGAGTAATAAAGCCTGATTGGCACAGTCGGAAAATGAGTGAATTGTCTCAGCGAGCATTGCTCCGGAACCAGTCATAAATGCGGCAACACCTTTTGAGGAAGCGATAAGTAAGTTTACAAGTAAACTTTGGATAATGTGTCCAGTGTTGTTTTTTTCTTCTTTTTTCATGATTGTAAATTAATATTATTTCTTCCGAACCATTCGATAAACCAAAGAAGGCAAAAATCTTTTCAAAAGAACACCAAAAACTTCATAGGTTCCGCCAATATAAACCTCTTTTTTATTGGCGGCAATGGCCTTTACGGCTTTTTCCGCAAATGCCTCTGCGGTCATTCCATTGGCTTGATTATCGTCCATTTTGCCGTGTTTAGTGCCAGACGAATTTAATGCATTGAAAGATATTTGGGTTTTGATATACCCCGGACAAATCGTGGTTACATTAATATTATCTTCCCAAATTTCGGCCCGTAAAGAATCAAAAAAGGCAATAATAGCATGTTTGGCGGCTCCGTATCCACCTCGCAAAGGCACCCCAATTTTACCCGCAATGCTACTAATAACCACAAAATGTCCTTTTTTTCGTTCGGTTAAATGCGGCAACAATGCTTGCGTAAAAGCTACGACACTGAAAAAATCCAATTCCATCAAATCACGATAAACCTTAAATTGGGTATCTTTTACATACGAACGTTGCGAAACGCCAGCGTTCTGAACAATGAAATCTATTTGTCCGAAATAATCCAAAACGGTTTGAACTTTTCCGAGAAATTTATCAAATTCAAGCATATCCATCGGTAACACTAACAAATCACTTTCGGGTAAACCTGTGGCTTGGGCAACTCGTTGTAATTCAGATTCACGTCTTGCCGAAAGCACTAATTTTGCCCCTTCTTTGGCAAATTGATAAGCAAGCGCTTCACCAATGCCCGATGAAGCGCCTGTTATCCAAACGGTTTTGTTATTTAGATTTATCATGTTTCTTCTTCTGGGGGATGTTCACCAATAGAAATTAATGCACGTTTAAGATTTTTGACAGGAAGACGATTTAACTTTAACCCTTCGATAGTTGCACGGCCAATGGCAGTTTGGCCAATCATTACTGTTAAAGATTCATCCCAAATGAAATGGTCCGTCCAAATCATTTTTCGGGGATTATAGAGAATGGATAATGTTTGAGCAACAACATCTATAAATTCTGTTTTATCAGACTTATAGATGTTGCATCCATTACAAGCGTAAGCCAAATTATCAAGTTCATCTGAACCATTTTTTGACCGAGGGATAATATGTTCTATCGAAAAAAGTTCAGTCGAAAAGTCTGAAGGACATTTGCAATATGCACAATGTCCTCTTGAACGTTCGATAATAAATTGCTTCAAATTGGCAGAAATATGAGTTTTAGCCATTTACCAAATTTATATCAAGTTGTTTCATTAATTCACGCACAGGCACGTTTCTCAAGCGAGCAAGTGCGGATAAATGCTTTACACGATTGGTATTTAATTTTTCTGTTTTTCAAGAAAAATCAATAATTCATCGTAGTCAGAAGCCGTGAGGGTTTCATCTAAACGTTTTTTGTTAATCATTCTAAAACGTTCTACCTGCTTTAAGCGTAAACTTTTATTTATTTTTTCTAACAATAAAGCCTCTTGTCGTTGTTTATTAGATACTTCACGACGAACCCTCAAAGACATTACGTTGTCTATGAAAATATCAAGAGAACGATTATCTAAACGTTCTACTTCATGAAAAAGATTACTGATTGTTGGACTCATTTGCTTTAATTTTAAACAAAAATATAATTTTAAAGAATACTACCAAAATTGTTTTAAAATTACTCTTCAACCCCAACCAAATTCAACATAAATGCATATTCTCTCGCCACTTCGTGAAAACGTTTAAAACGTCCCGAAGCACCGCCGTGTCCTGCTTCCATGTCGCAATGAAAAAGAAGCAGATTGTTGTTTGTTTTTAAGGCTCTTAGTTTTGCAACCCATTTGGCCGGCTCAAAATATTGCACTTGAGAATCGTGCAAACCCGTGGTTATCAGCATATTAGGATAATTTTTTGCCACCACATTATCAATTGGAGAATAAGATTTCATGTAGTCGTAATAAACTTTATCTTTAGGATTTCCCCATTCTTCCCATTCGCCGGTTGTTAAAGGAATTGTTTCGTCCAACATCGTCGTTACTACGTCCACGAAAGGTACGCCCGCCAAAATTCCTTTGTATAAATCTGGCCGCATATTTGTTATTGCTCCCATCAATAACCCGCCCGCAGAACCGCCGTTGGCAAATAATTTGTCTTTTGAAGTCCATTTTTCTTTGATTAAGAATTCCGAAACGTCGATAAAATCGTTGAACGTATTCATCTTTTTCAACAATTTTCCATCTTCATACCACTGGCGTCCCATTTCTTGTCCTCCACGGATATGAGCAATCGCAAAAGCAAAACCACGATTCATCAAGCTCAAACGTGCTGCCGAAAAATATGGGTCTGTCGAATAGCCGTAGGAACCGTAAGCGTATTGCAAAAGTGGTTGCGAACCGTCTTTTTTGAATCCTTTTTTGTAAACAATTGATACGGGTACTTTTACACCATCACGAGCCGTAGCAAAAAGGCGTTCGGTTACGTAATTATCTTTGTCAAATTCTCCCAAAACTTCTTGTTCTTTCATCAATTTTTCCGCTTTCGTATCCATATTATAATCGAAAGTTGAATTTGGCGTGGTCATAGAAGTATAGTAAAAACGCAGCGTATTGGTTTCAAAATCAGGATTTGCACCCACACCGGCGTCGTAAGCGGGTTCGTCAAATTTTACATAATGCTCTTTTTTATTGGTTTGATTAATGATTCTCAAATGCAAAAGGGCATTACTTCTTTCCTGTAAAACCAAATGATTTTTGAAAACTTCAATGCCATCCAAATACGTATCGGTACGGTGGGGAATCACCTCTTTCCAGTTCTTCATCTCGGTGGTTTTGTCTTCTTCAACCTCCATTAATTTGAAATTTGAAGCGCCATCGGCATTAGTACGAACATAGAATTTACTCCCAAAATGTTCGATGTAATACTGTAAACCGTGTTTTCTTGGAAAAAATGTTACAAATTCTCCCGTAGGATTTGAAGCATCTAATAAACGATATTCCGAAGAAATTCCGTTGTGATCTGACACTGAGATGATGTATTTTTTCGATTTCGTTCTGCCGATTCCCGTATAAAATTGCGGGTCTTTTTCGGTGTAAACCAAAACGTCGGTTTTCGGGTCAGTTCCCAACACGTGGCGATAGGCTTTTGAGGCGAGTAAGGTTTGTGGGTCACGCACCATGTAGAAAATCGTTTTATTGTCGGTGGCCCACGCATACGAACCACCTTCGGTATTTTTTATTTGGTCTTTTAGTAATTTACCCGTTTTCAAATCTTTAAATTTGAGTGTATAGTTTCTACGGCTGATAGTATCCACGCCAAAAGCCATAATTTGCTCATTGTCAGCAATTTCGTAACCTCCGATGTTGAAATACGTTTTCCCTTTTCCCATCGCATTGCCGTCTAAGAGGATTTCTTCTTTTCCTTCCAACGAGCCTTGTTTACGGCAATAAACTGGGTATTCGCCGCCATCTACGTATTTTGAGTAGTAGTAATAATTGCCATCTTTTACGGGTACTGACTCGTCTTGCTCTTTTACACGTCCTTTCATTTCGTTGAAAAGTTTCTTTTGCAATGCCTCGGTTGGAGCCATCACAGAGGCGGTGTAAGCATTTTCTTCGTTGAGATATTTAATTACTGCAGGATTTTTTGGATCATTCAACCAATAATAGTTGTCCTCACGAGTATCACCGTGAAGGGTCATTGGATGTGTTTTGATTGCCACCGTTGGGGCTTTAAGTACGTCTGGATTCATATGGACTGTTTTTTGTGCTTTTTGGCAGGATAATAATAGTAAAGCAACGCCAAATGTAATGGATAAGTTTTTCATGGTAAATCTTTTGAGACGAAATTAATGAGTTAAAATTAACCAAAATTCTAGAACATTGTTGATATAAATGGTTATTTACCTATGAACTAATACAATCTAAAAAACATGAAAAATATTGCTTACTTGCTACTAGGCATTGCAGGAATAATGCTGGTTACGATTTTGATATGGGGAGTTTTAACCTTACTTTCCGTAGGAATTAGTGAAAAAACATTCATCATATTCATTTTCGGTGGAATTGCCTGTTTTGGATTAATTGGAAGAATAATTTATGTAGCGAAGGATTCAACGAAAAGAACTTAACTATTCTCTGATTTTATTACTTTTCGGAAATATTTTATTAAATTGTTGGCTTAATTAATGAGCCTGTTTAAATCGGTTTTAAATTAATTATAGAAATTCTTTTTTAACAACCAATGCGGCATTCCGTAACACATCAAAATGAAAAAGTTAATATTTCTTTCTTTCTTTTTATTTCTTTCAAACTACTTATTTTCACAAATTCAAAGAGTTCCAACCGTAGGTGGTGCTATCATGTACCCGACAAGAAACATCTTTGAAAACACTTCCAATTCAAAAGACCTTACTACTTTGGTCAGGGCACTCAAGATAGCTGATTTAGCGGAAAGATTGCAAGGTCTGGGGCCATTTACAGTTTTTGCGCCCACTAACGAAGCTTTTAATAAATTGAAAGCTGGTTCGGTTGAAACGCTGACAAAATTGGAAAATAAAGAAATACTTTCCTCAATTCTTTTGTATCATATATTATCAGGGAAGTTTAATGCGTCTGATATTTTAGCGAAAATTAAAGAAGGGAATGGAAAAGCAAGCTTCAAGACTATTCAAGGGGGTATTTTAACAGCTTCATGGCAAGGTAACAAGGTAGTTTTGTCGGACATAAAAGGCGGAACTTCAACTGTCAGCTTGGCGGATGTCAATCAAAGTAATGGTGTTATTCACATCGTTGATTCAATTCTCATTCCCAATTAATGGACATTTTTCAAAAGAGCGAGTAAGATAAAGGTCTTATTCGCTCTTCTTTAATTTTTCTTTTCTTCCAAATTTTGTTGAATTTTTTTCAAAATTTCCAGTTGTTTGGCTTGACTTTCAAAAAGCGTTTTTATTTGCTCTTCCAATAGTAAATCTACTTTCTGATGTAATCCTCTCACTTCCAATTCCGCTTTCAGATTTATCAAGTAATCATTTTCGCTTCTTTTTCGGTCTTTTTCCTCTTGTCTGTTTTGACTCATCATGATGATTGGGGCTTGCAAAGCGGCAATGCACGAGAGAATTAAATTCATTAAAATAAAAGGATAGGGGTCAAACTCTTTTGGGTTAGGAGCATTTGTGTTATAAATAATCCAGAGGATAAGAATTATAAAAAATGTGATGATAAAAGACCAGCTTCCACCAAAACGGGCCACTTTATCCGAAATTTCTTGCCCACGAGTTAAAAAGTCTTTGGGCGGATTTTGAAGATTTTCGATAATTAATTTTTCATCTTCAATCGTGGCTTCAACGATTAACCTGAGTTTTTTGACTTGATCAGCCCCTGATTGTAATAAGTTACTTATATCTATATCCATGTTAAATTTTATTAATATTTCCGCAATGTCAATAAATTTCATGGTTTATCAACCTAAAATCTTTAAAACAGCAAAAGCACTCTCTATTTTTAGAAAGTGCTTTTGCTGGGTAATAAAAAGCTAGTTATAGAGGCCTCCTACCTTCAATAACCCTTAGAATAATAGCTATTAAGGCTATAACCAAAAGAATGTGAATGATTCCACCGGCGCTATAACCGATGAAACCAATAGCCCAGAATATAATAAGTATGACTGCGATAATATAAAGTAAATTGCCCACGATTTTAGTTTTTTGAAAAATTAGTTATTAATAAGTATTCGTTAAAAATGAGTTTATGTTTGAATATGTTGCAAGAGCTTGATTAACAGCGAGTTGAAATGTTGCTGCCTAACAACGAAATCCTAACCCCTACAAAAGAGATTCAAAAATTATTGATTATGATGAAAATGACTTCGTAGTTATGGATTTAAAAAAGAAAATCCGCCACTAAAAATGGCGGATTCTTATCAACACCTAACCACTATTAAAATATTGTTTTCCTCAATGGAGGAATTAAAAAAGTCTGATTCCGATAGTTGCCTGATACCAAGCATTCTTAAATCGTGGCGTGGTGGATGTGCCATCGCCGTTATTATTTTGAACATCCCATCCTGCTCTAGCACTAATTACAAAACTACTTATATTAATATCAACACCACCGGTCAAACCCAGTACATTCTTTCTAATATTATCATTGTCAAATATCTTTTGCTGATCAATTGTTGTTAATGAAGTCGTAAAATTATTATTTTGTCTAACCAAAAATGAATATTGAGGTCCTGCTAAAACGGTTAAATAGCTAATTGGTTTAAACGCTAATAAAATTGGCACATCAATAAAAGTAGTGGTGCGAGTGGCAGTATAATTACTGCCTAAAAATGCTCCTGTTGCTTTAAATCCCTTTTCAGAATAAATAAGTTCAGGTTGAATACCAATCGCTTTGCCTAAGGGTAAAGATAAAAATGCACCAGCCGCAAATCCGAATTTTCCATCGGCTGTAAATGTATCGCCTTGAGAATCATAAACATTTGAATAATTCGAGCCTATTTTTAGCCCAAAGCTAACTTCATCACGAGTTTTTTGTGCGTAACTATTGCTCATTGCAAAGCCGATAATTGCAGATAATAACAATAGCTTTTTCATTGTTGGTGAGTTTTATAAGTTTAGTTTTAAAATGTTTTATTAAGATTTAGAGGTAATTTAGGCTAGCCTGTAAGCTGATCGTAAATGCTCAGCGATTGATTTATGATTGATTAATCATGGCGCAAATTTCTTCCTTAGGCATTCCCAGTTTGGCTTCCAGTTTATGGAAAATCTCATCTAGTGTTCCGCCCTCAGCCATCAAATCTTCTTCCGTCAGGGTGCTGAATTGTTGCATTAATTTTCCCTTTAACTCCGCCCAATTTGAGGTTGCTTCGCCTGATTTTTCCATCTATCTTTCATTAAATAATTACTTAACAAAGGTCTTAATTAATGAATTATTAAGTATTACATAATATTTTAAATAACTTATATTATTCCCACTTATAAGCTTTTTGCGCTTGTTTTTTGAAAAAGCAATAAGGGTATATTCGAGCCGAAGACAAAATGATTAGAAACACTTTGAACAAAAAGTTTCTCAAAAAATGATTTTTCGTGAATAGCCAAAGCCAGTACGTCTGGTTTGTAGGTTTGGATATAGGCTTCGATCCCTTCCACCACATCATTTCGGTGAATATTTCTAACAAAAACGCTGTCATCGTTTTTAAATTCTTCTTTCAATTCACCGATGCTCGTGGCCACTACTTCTGATACTTTCACTTCAAAATTATCGTTGATATGAATTATTTTACAATTCGCCTCCAATGGTTTAACAAATTCCATCAATTTTTGCGTTGCCGATATTTCATCTTGTAATAAATCAGCGGCATACAAAAACTTTTTGGGGTAATTCACTTTTGCATTGTGCGGAATTACCCAAACAGGGCATTCAGCTCGTTTCATGATGGTTTGGGCGGTTGTGCCAATCCATTTATCCAAGATATTCGAAGCACCTTTTGTTCCCATCACGATCATATCGGCCTTAATATTTTTTGCCATTGCTAAAATTTCATCTGGCACAATGCCGTAAACGATTTTATCAGAAATTCTTTCCTCCGCCAAATTCGTGGTTTCCATGAATTTTTTTTTGAATTCTGCCATATTTTCTACGGCTATTTTCTTGCTTTCTGTGGCAAATGCTTCAACATTAGTCGGAAGTTGATATTCATTTGCATCCGTCAAGATGGGTACGGAATAACAGTTCATAATCATAATACTTGCATCAAATTTTTCTGCCAACATTCCTGCATATTCAGAAGCTTGCAAGGCATTTTCGCTGAGATCCGTGGGGAAAAGAATCGTTTTCATGGTTTTATTTTAAAGGAAATATTCATTGTTAATTAAACACTAAAATAGTATGCCATTGAATAGACCAGCATATTTAGGGAAAACTAATCAAATTATGCTAATAAACCCTAAATAAATGATATAATTTATGTGTGAGGTGTTAGCCAAAACACTAATTGACTCATCTATAATTACATTAAAATAAAATGTAGTTTAAATATACATGACATCTTATCTTACCGGATAAGTTGTTGATAAAACAAACAAAAGCCGACTCATGCAATCAGAATCGGCTTTTGGTATATCATTTTTTAGGCGATAAATGGACTCGCAATGGCTAACACTGCTTCTTTTGTCAATGGTTCGTCAAATGCTTCACTGATGGTTTCGTTCGATTTACCCGCCAATCCGGTCAAGTTTATGCCTCCTTGCATCAAGTTATCCTCGCCTGCGTAAACGGATGCAGGACTGCCTTGCGCTAAGGTAATCCATCCTTTTGTTCCCGCTACGAATCCTCTTGTATTCAACAAACGACGCACAATCGAAGCGTGACGTGCCTCTACTGAGTGAATTTGCAAAGCATATTGAAGTAATGGTTTATCCTCCGTCGTCATTAAATTTCCAACTTGTCCTTTATAGGCACGTACACCCGTATCTTCCAAAGCGTGCGAAACAATCGCAAAGGTGCTATAATTACTAAAAACATCACTAAATGCACCTTTTGCCGTAAAATCAAAAACGGGTTTTGTGATGGCATTTGTTCCTAAAGCACCCACTAAAAAAGCAACATGTTGCGATTCTTGCTTGCTGATTTGCGCAAAAATTGCTTTATCCGTATCTGGAATTAAACCAACGGTTGAAAGTGCCATTTTATAAAACTCATCTTCAAGATACTCGAGCGTCAAAGCAAATTTTAACACATCTAAAGCACCTGGAGTTGTAGCATAAGCTTTATTAAGCATTCCAGCGACCAAAGTTGGCACGGCAACGGCTGACACTTTTTTTCCGAGGGTACTAAACATTCCACGGCGTGAAACATGGTTGAGTCTTTCAAAAACTTCGCCATCGACTTTTTCTATATTTGATAATATATTGAAAATATTCATGATTTCTTAATTTTATTGTTGATAATTTTTAACGGCCATAACTAACCCAAAAACCTAGTCAAATGAAGGGTACCTTTGCTTTAAAATTGAATAAATAAGATGCTTGATAAATTAAGCCGTTGGAAGATTTGCACCGCTAATTTTTGTTTTTAAATATGGTTGTACGGCCGCCAAGATTTCAGAAGGCGTTTTTGAAGCATCTAAACCATTGGCATTGATGATGTCATCTCCCGCAAAGAATGATGTCAAAGGTTTTATCAAATCAGCAATTCCTGCTGCATGACGTGCCTCAACCGAAACAATTTTACCTGCTAATAACAAATAACCAACATCCTTAATCAATGTTCCAGCTCCATTGTAAGCAGCTATTCCTGTATCTTCAAAAAGTTTAGCGGCACCCAAAACTTTGTCACGGCTTGTAAAATCAATTTGCGAGAAATCAGGTTCTAAACCACCAATAGCGTTAGTTCCCAAAGCAGCTTTAAAGAAGTCTCTATGAATTATTTCATGGTCTCTGATATCGGTTAAAACAGCTGTTTCAGTGGCAGAAATGCCAGCGTAAGGCGTGGTTAGTACTTGAATATAAAAAGCGGCTTCCAACTGTTCAAGCGCATACGCATAATTTAGAATCCCTACGTCGCCTGAGCCTAAATCTACTGTTCCAGTTGCTGGTGAAATAGGATTTGAGTCTTTTTTACATCCTACGGCAAAAATAGCAACCCCTGCTGCGGTTGTCAAACCTGCTCTTCGTAAAAAATTTCGGCGACTATCCGAAGATTGCATTACTTCGGCGGTGCGTTCCACCACCGATAGACTAGCTTGTAATTTTTCCATTGTGAAAAAATAGTTTAAATGATGAATTGTTATTACTTGTAATAGTTTAGAAATTAATATTTTTGTTGAAAACCCAATAACTTCTTAAAATCAAAACTTGGTCGTTTGGCTCAACGCCCCAAACCAAGTTCTTGGTGGTTTAAACTTTCGGGAACTTTCAAAGCTGAATGGTGATTTTGTTCACTCTACACACAAAAGGAATCTTTGCCTTTTTGAAAAGCAAGAAAATCATAACCTAAAACTGAATAAAGCGACGCTTTAAAATAAAAAAATTCTTTAACGCTGACAGAATTTTTGAATCGACACCCCACGATTGAATTGTTGACTAATTTACTAGAAAAGATTTAGGTTGGCTCATCAAATTGAATTTCACCTTTTTTCTACTAAGAAACTGGAAAGAATTACCCTTGACACGGATAAACTCGTAAACCATTGAAAACCAGATGATTCTTATAAGCCATGCCACGGATTTATTATCAATTTATTTATTGCTTATGCTTAGAAATAAAAAAGCGGGCTTTCGTAGGTTGTGAGGTTTCTAAAGTCAGATAAAAGCTAAACTTTCAAAATTTTTATGATCCGTTTTCTTCCCAATCGATTTGCATGTCGTGATCATTTTCATCCGATATAGAAGCGTTGCTAGTTGGATTGGAGTTTCCTGCTTTTTCCTGGCTTTTATGTTTTCTATCAAAGAATTTTTTTTGCCTTTCCGAGGTGTTTCTTTTTTATTTTTCAAATTTCCCATCGACAAGGTTTATACGTTGATCGAGCCCTCTTCAGCCGTGATAAAATTGCTTCCAGTTGCGACAGAGGCAATCATCTTAAAGAAATTGACCATCTTATTCCCATCCACATCCCAATAATAACAGTGATTTGGTATAACTTTTATCATTGAGATATTGGGATCGTCTTTCCCTTCTCTAAACCAAGTTTTAACGAGCGGATTCCAATATTCTTTGATTTTATCACGGTCAAAAACAATTTCCGCCGCTCCATTTACTACTAAATAGTTGCTTTTGCTTGGGTTAGAAAAAAATAATTGCACGTGCTTATCTTCTTTTATTTCTTTATTCTTGTCGCTGTCGATACCACTAAAAAACCACAAATTTCCCTCATCATCAACCTCTTGAGCAGTCATTGGCCGATACGTAGAACCATCACCAGTTTTTAGGTTTGTACAGAAAAGACAAATCTTAATGTCGTCAACTAAATTTTTTAATTTTTCGACGCCCTCGAACGCTTTTAAATTTTTTGTATTGCTCATGTTTCTAGTTATTTTTTTCTTTACATTTTAAAACGGTAAAGTATATACGCCAATAAAAAAAATATTTACATCTTAATATTTAGGGCTCAATTACTGAAAAGAAATATTGTTTATTTTTAAACTATGTCTGTGAATTCGCTAAATTTATAAACTCAGGTCTGATGATCCCAGTATTCAACAATATCCTTTATTAGTTGTCGAAAATCCTTTACTTTTTCTAAGCCAAATAAAATGGGCTTGCCAACATATTCCCAGCAAATCTCGCCAATACGACCATAATTCATTCAATTGATTTTATAAATTTTCTAATGGAAGGTCTTTGAAATTTAAATATGTTTTTCGAACAATTATCAAAATATTCAGTACCTAATGATGGATAATAAACCGATGATTCATCACCTAGGCAGGTTTGGATTTAATAAAAATAACAGTTCATCCTACCGCCGTACTACAAAGCAAGAGCTTGGAAAAATACATAAGAGCACGGAGTTGTGTGATATTTAATTTTTTTGAGATCTATTGTTGGTTTAGAACCATGTTTTTTATCATTCCTTCAAGCTTAAAAATATTCAGTCGGATTTTGTGAAACCTTTCAAGCGATTAGTCATCATCGAATTGCGCTAAATATTATTTCATAGAATCAAACTTTTTCTGACATGTTTCCGCCATTTCTAAATGTTTGCGTAAATCTGGCAAAATTTCCGTTGCCAACATTTTAATATCAACATCGACCCCTTCATTTGCGATTTTTTCAAATTTACTGATGGCGATTTTATGGGCATTAATCATTTTTTGACAATATGCTTCATCAAATTTTTTGTTTGATTTCATTTCACTCATCATTTTGTAGTTTTCCTTAACCTCGTCTGTTGGCGTATCTGGCAAGCTGAATGATTTCATTTTTGCTAAAGCAATGATTTTGTCAGAGGACTTTGTGTGGCCTTCAATCATCTTTTTTCCCAATTCCTTGACATCAGCCAAATAAGCCTTTTCTTCGGCTAATTTCCCCAAACCAATCTCTTCTTGGTCGCTTTCAGCGGCAAATACCAAGAATTCAGCTCCAGCTTTGATTTCGGGTTCGTGAATTTTTGCCTCATTTTTTTCCGTTGCAACTTCCTTTGAATCTTCGGTTTTTTCCTTTTTTTTACAAGAAGAAATTGTAAATGTAAAAGCCGAAATAAGGATCATTTGAACTAGAATTACTTTTATTTTATGAATATTTTTCATCATTTTTATGGATTTTGTTCGAGTTTAAATAACATTACAAAGTTGCAAAACCTAGCAAAAAAATGCGTTACACAACTTTTTTGAATAGTTATATCATTCACACTTTTTGTAAATTTAGATAAACCATCCAAATAATTATTCCGGGAAAAACATTGTGAAAGTAGCCCCTTGATTGGGTTTGCCCTGAGCCATAATGAAGCCGCCATGATTTTCCACAATTTTTTTGCAGATCGCTAAACCTATACCCGTACCTGTGTATTCGGTTTTATGAAATAAACGGTTGAAGAGAATGAAGATGTTTTCGGCTTGTATTTGTTCAAAACCTAAGCCATTATCCTTGAACGTACATTTATAATATTTTTTTTCACCGTCGTTTCTAAAAATTTCTTTGTAGTCCTTTGCGCTTACCTTTTCACAATCTATTTCAATGATAGGATTTAAGTTAAATCTACTATACTTTAAGGAATTACTCAGGAGGTTTATAAATAATTGTTGAATTTGGTACGGGATTACGGTTAAAAACGGCAAGTTCTTTACGTGTATTACCGCCATCTTCTCATTAATTATTTCGGCTAATTCGTGCTTTGCCTTTTGAAAAATTAAATTTAAATCTATTTTTTCAAAGGCTTTCTCGGCTTTATTTGTTCTTGAAAACATCAATAAATCATCAATTAAAGTACGCATTCTTAGAGCCGATTTTTGAATTCTTAAAAAATATTCGAGCCCAACTTCCGTTAAATTGTGCTTTTCGTTTTCTTCAAGGCGAGATATAAATAATTGAATTTTGCGCAATGGTTCTTGCAAATCATGACTTGCGACGTAATTAAAAGATGCGAGTTCTTTATTGCTCTGTACTAATTCAATATTTCGGTCTTCTAATTCTAAATTACTTAAATATTGATCCGTAATATCACTAATTACGCCAATGTGTGTTTTGGTATTCGAATCATTTTCAATCATTATTCCGATTGATTTAAAAAACCTGATTTCCCCATCTCTCCGAATGATTCGATAGGAACGTAGATACATTTTCTCCTTTTCAAAAATATCTTTGGCACCATTTTCGACAATATGTCTGTCTTCTGGATGTACAAATTCTAAATAATTTTGAACAGTAGGCGTAAATGAATTGGGTTGGCAACCCAATAGTCTGTATAAATTGTCCGAATAGATGAGTTCTTTGGTTTTAATATTCCATTGGGTTGTACAAAAATTACCAATGATTTCAGCGTGGTTAATGGATTCAGTGGTTACACTCAATACCTCATTCGCTTTTTTCACATTTTTCAAATCACGATTAATCATTAAGTAGGAAATGACAAAAATTAATACCGTAAAAAGAAAAAGTGAAAGGGTGAAAAAGGGCGTAAAGGATATTTCATCATCATAAATTGATTGTCTTTCTTTTAGGTAAGTCATTTCTAAATCAATCATTTCATCGACTTTTAGGCGGATTTTATCCATGACCGCTTTACCTTCTAAAAGTCTATAATTCAAGAATTGAGTTTTATTATTTCCTTTCAATAAAATTTCCAATAATGTGTATCGTAATACAATCAGTTTTTGGAGTGAATCTAAATTATTTTGTTGTTTGAGATTATCTGTCGTTAAATCCCTTAAAATTTTAAAGGAATTGTTAACTTTTTCTCGTGAATCAGTGTATGGTTTGAGAAAAGCAGGAATATGGCTCAAGATGTAACCTCGTTGACCAGTTTCAGCATCTTTGACGTGGGATAGTAACTTTTCAAATTCAAGCCGAACTTTTTGAGAATGTAAGACGGCGTTGGTAGATTTTGATACCGCCATGGTATGTCTATAGGTAATTCCGGAAATAAAAATGAGAATGAATAAAGCCCCTAAAAATATTCTTTTCAAAAAAAAAGTAGCGGTAAAAATGGTCTTATTATTCATATCGTTTAACAGAATCGAAAAGTATATCAAGTTAAATTACCTTGGAGAGAATCGCATTTAGTGATTGTGCTGTGATCTGGAAATTATTTAAAGCAATAAAAATTTCTATTCGATCGATAAAAGAATAAGTTTTTGAAGACGAATAAATGGATCCTTTCGGATTTTTTACCTTAAAGACTGAGTAAAAAATTATCACGATTCAATCCCGATGTTTGATATTGCCAATTGAGGGTGATAACTTCTGACAGTACTTTTTTAAGCGAAATAAAACTGCTTGGTTTTTTGATATAAACATTAGCCCCCCTGACAAAGGTTTCTTCAATATCTCCTTCTGAAGCTGAAGTCGAATAAATAGCGACGGCAATGTTTTTTAACCGCTCAATATTTTTAATTTCTTTCAAACATTCCAAACCCGTTTTAATGGGCATATTTAAATCAAGAAATAATACATGAGGTAAAATAGTGTCGCTCTGCAAAAGATGATCAATTAATTCTTGCCCGTCTTTAACAAACTGCACAACGGTATTCATTTTTAATTCTTTGATGGCATCACTAAAAAAAAGGCGGTCATCCTCATCATCGTCTGCAAGTAATACATAAATTGCCTCGTTGTGCATATATTGGTCTTTTTGTAATTAAAAAATAGATATTTGGTTTGGGTGTTAAAGTTTTCGATTAGATTTTTGCATGGTGTAGCGGCATAGTTATCCTTTAAGGTTTTTTACCATTTTACGTATTTTGACTCGGCGTTGTTAAGTTTCTAATTGTCAATATCTTAGCAAGTTATGGCAGAAAAATATCGAACGAAAAAGATTAGCCTAGAAAGGATTCCTAACCGTTTCACGTCTTTTGATAATTATTCTTTTGAAAGCGGATAGCGTTAAGCCAGTCGTTTTTTTAAATTGGGTGCAAAAATGAGCAAGGCTACTGTAATTTAGTTTGTGAGCAATTTCAGTAAAAGATAATTCATCAAAGGTTATTAATTTTTTGGCTAATTCAATCCGATGCAAAATGATAAAATTTTCAATGGACGTGTAAGTAACCTCGGCAAATACATTGGAGAGATACCCATATCGATGACTCGTTTTATCGGCTAGATAAGAAGATATTTTTGAGACAGGCAATTTGTCCTCCATGTAGACCATTTCAATAATCGCATTTTTAATCTTTTGAACTAAAATGCTTTTGTTGTTTTCTACCACCTCGATACCATACTCACTCAATCCTGCGTTAAATTCCTTTAATTTTTCACTCGAAACATTTTCTTTAATTTCAACTTGTGTATAACCCAGCAGCTGGTAAGGTAACGCCAATTTTTCAAGGTGATCTTGCAATATTCGCTTGCAAAAAGTATTAATATCGAATTTGATGTTTAATTTCATAATTAATCTAAATGTAATACAAAATTTGTTTAATTTAGCTTTTAAGCAACAAAACTCTTCTTCATAATAAACGTTTTTTGCCGTTATTAATGAGAAGAGTTTTAGCTATGTAATGGGCACAATTTAGTTTTTTTCGGTTATTTATTTTAGGGGAACCTTTATTTTATTATCCTTTTCTTGTGGCATAATAGACTGTTGGTCAAACGCTAAATCGGTCGCAATTGTCATTCTAGCCATCAAATAACTCACGGTTGATTCTGCCCCTTGATTCAGATTTACGTAACTTTCCTCCAAGCCATCGTAACATCCACCCGTGCAGGGGTTATAGATTATTTGATGCAAATGATTGTTACCCAAAAACCAATCAAAGGCGGTACTCATCTTGTTTTTGTATTCTTCATCTTTAAAAACTTCAGCGAATTTCTTTAATGCCAAAATAGTGTAGGAAACATCAATCGGCTGTTCGCCACCAACCACAATTTTGTTTAAACTATCGCCTTTATGAGACCAACCTTTATTAGAAATTACTTTGATACGATTTTCTGTGAAAATTTTTGAAAGTAAAAAATCAAATGTTTTCTTGGAAATATCTTTATAAAGTAGTTCACCCGTTGCCAAATAAGCACATAACATGGCTTCAGGCAGAATGCTATTTCCGTAGGTCAAATAACTTTCAAACCAATCCCAGTCCTTTTCAGATTCATGGTGATACATTTGTACTAATCTGTTGGCCAATTCTTTAATCAATTCAATGTCCTGAATAGATTTATTTTCGATATTTCTGTAGTATAATCCCTTAATAATAAAGGCCATTGCCCTAGTAGAATGAATATTATGTACTTTCGACAAGGCAGCTTGCATTGTTAATTGCGCATCATCAATTAATTCTTTTGGCAAAATATTACTCAATGAAATCAAATATCCCAATGCCCAAATGGCTCTACCGTTTGAATCTGCGAGATTTGTTTGATAGTTTTGATCGGTAAATTTCCGTTCCACGTCAACATAATTCAAGAAATATCCTTCCGCTTGAAGGCAATATCCGATGAAATTATAATAAATATTGATGTATTTTAAATCCGCATCATCTTTGGTAAATTCGTAATGCTGGCACATCGAAACCATGGCTCTTGCATTATCATCGAGGGTATAACCCGAATCTATGTCGGGCTGATTGATGATACAAAATTGGTACATTCCGAAACTTGTGGTCATTCTTTTGATATGATCAAGATTTACTTCGGGGATTCTATAATTCAAAGAAATTTGTTGTTCGCTCATGGCTGAAAATAATGAAGCATGGGCGATACCAGCATTTTCCCATATCGATGGGACAATTCTGTGTAAACCTTTCATGCTGATAATATTTCGTAATTCATCTTGGTCGAGTAGCGCAATTACTGCCAGCGCTAACTGTTCAGAATTTCCGAAATCTATGATGATTCCTGCATCGTCTTGTAGAACCTCTTGGGCATGCGGAATTGGGGTTGATACAATCGCACAGCCGCAACTCATGGCGTAGGAAAATGTGCCTGATACAGCCTGATTGGGGTCTTTAGACGTAAATAAGTATATATCAGTCAGTTGTAAATATTCTAATAAATCGGGAAGTGCCACAAATTCATTCACAAATTGGACGTGGTTTTGTAGATTCAATTCCTCAATTTTTGCCTCGAGTGTAGCTCGGTATTTTTCTCCTTCGTGTTTTACGACCGATGGATGTGTTTTCCCGATAATTAAAAATACAACATCCTGGTGGTTTTCAACGATTGATTGAAGCGCATCCAAAGTCGTTTCGATGGATTTTCCCGAACTCAAAAGCCCGAAAGTTGAAAGTATTTTTTTGCCAGTCAGATTATATTTATCCTTCAATAATTCTCGGTCGGAATGTGCCACTAAATGCGTTCCGTGCGGAATTACATTTACTTTTTCGGCTTTGATGCCATAATCACTGACCAATATCTTGGCTGATATCTCGGTCATGACAATGATGGATTTGCAGGCTTTTACAATTTCAATTACACGTAATTTTAATGACTGATCAGGTTTTGGTAAAACCGTATGAAAAACAAGGATAACTGGTTTTTTCAGAATATTAAGAAATTGAAGAAACTCATAATCTTTTCCCCTAAAAAGCCCAAATTCGTGTTGAACAAGCACCATTTTGATGGCATCATCTTTATTAATACGCTCGGCTAATGTGACGAACGAATTTTTTTTATCAATATCAAGCATGTATTTAATGTCCTGATGGTAAATATGCTTTTCATTGACTGTTTCAATCGGACAAATGCTAATTTTGAATGAATTATAATATTTATTATTTAAGGATTTTATTAAATCTTGCGAATAAGTAGCGATGCCACATTCACGAGGAGGATAGGAAGTAAGGAATAAAATTTCGGGTAACGCATTGGCAATTTGCGAAATGGGTAATTCTTGCTTAACGATTTTGCTTGATCTGTCACCAAATACAAAACGATTATTGTGATTGACTTTTATTTCATTTTTCATTTTTTGGAGGACAAGCTAAAGGATCGTTATATGTTGTGAGATTTGATTCATGGTCTGCATCTCATCATTCACCGTTCAAAATCCATAACTATTCAGGCGCCTGTTGTTTAGGTTGGTTTAATATTTTCGTGTAACATCAATTCCTTTAATAATAATGATTAAACTCTGAGTGAAGCTAAGGCAATTTGCTCATTGGCAGCACCATAATAAATGTAGCGTTTGTCTTCAACGATGATTGAACTGGCTGGAAAACAAACATTGTTAACCTCTCCTTTAACTTCCCAATCTTTTTCGGGTTCAAACAAAGGAAAAGGTAATCTTGCAATTTCATTTTGAGGATTTTTTAGATCGAGCAGCCGAGCGCAAGCCGTGTACACAAGACCGTGGATGGTATCATGCACACCATGATAAATCAATAACCAACCAAACTCAGTTTCGATGGACGGGCAACCGTTGCCGATATAACTCGCTTCGTAATCAAATTTGGGCTTAATAAAAATATTCTCGGCGAAATGAATGAAATAATTTTGCTACTATTTGGGTGTAAGGCCACTTAAATCTTCAACCCATGCAATTTGAATATCTGGTTTGATGCGATGTAAAAAATAAAATTTTTCGTTTATTTTTCTCGGGAATAACACCCTATTTTTGTCCCAAAGCATTAATCTTGTTAGATTTTTCTCAACAATTTTTTCGTAATTATGATACCTTTGATATTTTTCATGCAGCAAAGAGCGAGAACTGGCCAAACGATTAAATTCTTCATAAAAAAATTGTGGAACTATCAATTCTTTCTTTTCCCAGATAATTATATCCTTTGAAATAGCGTAAACTCCTAAAGCATTTAGGCCATCGAAGGCAGCGTAGGCGAGGTAAAAAACATGCTATTGTTTACAATTCTTGGGTCTTCAATGCCGTGTAATTCATAATCGAATTGTGAAAAAATCATGGGTTTATCATTACGTTTTTCGATGGTTAATGGGTTGCTCAGTCTACAATATCCCACACTCGAATAATTTCCCTTACCAAGGGCTCGATAAAAGCGCTTGATTTTGCCCCCATCGCTTATTACACAAAGATTTAATACTGCTTCGTTTTCAACACCTCTTTCGGTCTTTTTGAGCAACAATCCTGCTTTTTTTACTTCAATCATGTGTGTTTAGGGAAACTCATTTTTATGAATACAAAGGTTGAATATTTTGAAAAAAATAGTGTTATATAACTTTACAAATTCTTTACATTATTCACATATTCGTTTGATACCATAACCGTCAAGCAGTTGGGAAAAATGGTGGCTTTTACTTGCTTTACTTTCCCTAAATATTCCCCGTCAATTTGAAAATGAACTCTTCTGAATGACTTGATAGAAAGTTCGTTAGCTTGAAAAACTTCGGTTTTTTGGGCATCGTATTCTTCATGGGAATAAACCATTTTGAACATTTCACGAAAAGAAATTTTTTTCATCACAATTACCTCAAAAAGGTCATCGTCTAATTTTCCGATTGGATTGATAATTGCGCCACTCCCATACCTCGTCGCATTGGCAATCACAATCATTAGTGCTTTCACTTTTATCGTTTTTTTGTCAATTTTCATCTGGATCTTCATCAATGGGTTTTGCCAAATTACTTTTAAAGATGCCATTAAATAGCCCCACATTCCTCGAATAGGCTGATTTTCAAATTCTTTTACCACATAAGCATTCAAGCCAACATCGCTTAAATGAATGCATAATTGCCCATTTACGATTAGTGCATGAATCTTTTTGGGAACACCATCCAAAAGTAATTTCAAGGCTAAGGTCGGTTGAAGGCTGATGTCAAATTCTTTGGCTAAACCATTGGCAGAACCTGCTGGCAGAATTCCTAATTCCATAGTTGAATTCAAAATACATTCAGCAACCAATTTTACGGTTCCATCTCCCCCAACCGCTATTACTTTTTGGGGAGCGAATGATTTTATTTTCGCTTTTATCCTGTCAATATTACAATCCTTCGTGAGGTGGAAGAATGCAATGGTGTGAACTGAAGGAACAAAATAATTGTCAATTTCAGTGATCCAATTGATTTTGCTGTTTCCTGAATTGGGATTGATAATAAATAGCAATTTTATTGCATCGTTTTCAGTCATAATTGTGTTTATTGCACAAATAAATTCATTTGCTAAATTCTGTTCATTGTTAAGATGTTTAAAAAATCATGCCAGTCCACCCTTGCTCACGTGAAAGTATATCACGGATATGGGCACAAGAATAATCTTGTGGTGTATTTCCACGTTTTGGCAGGGAAACCGAAGTTTCAAAGTAAGTTTACTGATAATATTGTTGCCAATATTATTCATCTAATCAAGCTATTTTTTGTGAGGCCAATCCCCCATGTTCGCTTACAATTATTATGGGAAAATCAACCAATTTTTACCACGACAGAAAAGGATGGATGATTCTTTAAATTTGAATGGCAATCAATAGCATCGGTTGCCGCTGGTTGGCATCAAATTTTTGTACATATTGTCGACAATCAGCATCTTATATCAACTACTGGGGAAGGAAAATTATTTGTGCCGCATCAAACGCAATACGGTTTTATTTCGGATATTGACGATACCGTTTTGGTTTCTCATTCTTCCACCACGGGCAAGAAATTGCGAGTGTTATTTACCAAAAACCCAAGGAGTAGAAAGACTTTTTCGGATGTCGTAAAATTTTATCATTTGTTGGCTTTGACGCATACCAATTCATACACCTTAAATCCCTTTTTTTATGTTTCGAGTAGCGAATGGAATTTGTACGATGACCTGAATGAATTTTTTAAATTCAATGATTTGCCGAAAGGCGCATTTTTGTTGAACCAGCTAAAAGTGTGGTATCAATTATTAAACACCGGAGCCACAAAACACCAAGGAAAACTGATCAGCATAGATCGAATTTTTGATGCATTCCCGAAACAGAAATTTGTACTATTGGGCGATAATTCACAAAGAGATCCTGAGATTTATACTTTACTTGCCAACAAGTATCCTGATAAAGTAGTGGCAATTTATATCAGAAATATTACGCCTAAAAAAGAAGCGTTTACCAAAATTATCTTGGATTCGCTCGAAGACAAAAATATCAAAACGTGTCTTTTTATTCATACCGACGGAGCCATTTTACACGCCAAGTATATAGGATTGATTGTCTAGGTTTTTCTTTAAAGTTTTAAACAGGCGTATTGTCTTGAATGCAAACATCTTTTCATGATTCTATGCTTTCAAACAGGGCTTATACCCTTGGCAGCTAGGGTTTTTCTTCTTTGGCTTTCAAAGGAACCGTGCATATCTTTCCATCGTCCAGAATGGTGCCAATCATTTAAATTAACCTAATTTGGGTATGGATTTTAATCTCATACCAACAAACGCTCAATCATGGAATTTTCACCAAAAATACCAAGGCATATCGGTTCACAACTGTTTGAATCGAAAATGAAAAATCTTCTTTTTTGGGGCAGGTTTTTGTTAATACAAAAAAGATATGATAGCAACTTTTATTGATTGTTAAAGTGAAATACATCGGTAGAATTATGGTCTTTCTGTTACGCTAAAGCATCATCGATACAGAAAAGTCACTGATCTATGAAATAATTATTTCATAGATCAGTGGGATTAAAATTCACAAATATCAGCGTGAATACCAATAAATTGTGTGGTCAATTATCAAATTTCCTTTGAACCGTTTAATGATGGATTAAAATATAAGGAGCTGCCATGAAAGGTATATAAATAAACATACGATGGGTTCTGATTTAGCGCTTAGGCAATAGAACTGGAACTCGTTATTAATCAAGCTGTTGCAACATATTCAAGCATATACTAATTTTTATTGTATACTTACAACTCCTAAAAAAATTTTAGATTAATCATGACTTTCAACCAATGTTTGCATTAAAACCACTTTTTGATAATCTGCTTTTAATAAGTTGAGATGATTGCTTAGCATTGCCCGTTGTTCAAACGTAATGGCTTTTTCCTCATCTTTCAAAACATTTTGATAGGCATTCATCGCTACTTTTTCTCCGTATTCGCAAGAGTCAAGAATTGCTTTGCGGTCGCTTCCGGTGATTGCGGCTTTCAAATCCATCCAGATTCTGTAAAATTTTCCACTGGTTTTTGTGCCTTCTTCGGGCGTACCGCCCAATCGATTCACCTCTGCTTCCAATTCCATTTTAAAATTTTGACTTGTTCGCTCGAGCTTAAAGAATAAACTTCTGAGGTCTTCTGCGAAGGTTTCTGTGGAGGCAGTTTTATAACCTTCGATTCTATCATTATTGATGATAATTAGGTCATTCAATAAATCCATTGATGCTTCAGTATCCATATTTTTTATATTTATGGTAATAGATTTAGGCAGGCAATTATCAGCAAGCACCCAAATATTTATTACATTTTAATCTTTTTCCATGGGATCATTTTACCAGCCATGTTGATGGATTCTCCGTTTTTCAACCTCATGGTCGAACCATTTTTATCCACGCAAGTTCCATCGGTCTTCACGCTTGTGCCATTATCTAACCTAATCTCAGCGTCCATAGGCATGGTTTTGCCGTTTTTAGTCATTATCATTTTGCCATCTTTCATCAAAAGCCCATCCGAAGTTGATCCTTGCATTGTCGTATTTTTACCGCCATGTCTCAAACGATTCAAATGTTCACCCATTTTATTCATTTTTCCTTTAGTTCGAGATCGGTTCATGGTGACTTGATACTTATTCAACGCATTGCTTTCAACGCCGTAAGTTGGGGTCCTCCTGTCTGTTTGCAAAGTATCCACTGTGTCCTGTCGCATTCCATTTTCAACCTTAAAAGTGGCAAAGGAGCTAAGCGAAACAATCGTTGCTGATAATACTAAAAGTATCTTCTTCATCTTTTTTTTATTTAGGCATTTACTTTGTTCGGTAAAGGTCTAAAAAGCCCGATTTTAATGGTTATACAATTCTTGAAATATATTATATTATTCACACCTGAAAGTTGAAATGGCGCTTATTTTATTGATTTTAGGTTGAACCGGCATGAAGGAAGAAAGCTTTCCTTTGACCTAACGCCATTGTTATTCCCAAATCGTATGGTTGCGAGGCCAACCGTGTATAAACACAACGGGTTTCCCCTTACCTTCATCTTTGGAGAATAAATGAATTGTCTAAAGCATCCGGAGTTGTTTCGATGAATTTCAAGGGTCGATAAATTTAGTAGAACGTATTTAACCTTTCAAAATTCAGAAAACTTCCTGCCTACCTTTTACATACAACACAGAAAAAATTATATTATTCACCCAATGTTTTCATGAAAGCTAAGCCTAAGTTTTCGATAACGTCGGTAATCAACATACTTTCCATGCTTTGGGTTTTTAGGGTCAGATCAGCCGCTAATCCATGGATAAATACACCCATTTTAGCGGCTACAAAAGGATGATACCCTTGGGATAAAAAGGCAGTAATAATGCCAGAAAGCGCATCGCCCGAACCTCCTTTGGCCAGTCCTGCATTACCCGTCGAATTCAAAAAAGATTCTCCATCGTGCGTTATGAGGGTTTTATTCCCTTTCAAGATGATTACTAAATGATGTTCTTTGGCTTTTTTAACGGCGGTATCAATTCTTTTTTCGGTGGAATGATGTACGCCAAAAAGTCGATCAAATTCTTTGGGATGCGGGGTAATAACTGTTGAGGGGGGGATGTTGGGCAGTAGTAATTTGTTTTCGGCAAGGATGTTTAAAGCATCAGCATCCAATAACATAGGTTTTTTGAAATGCATCATAACATACTCTAATAAATTCAAAGAATCTTGCGCAGTTCCTATGCCACAGCCAATGCCTAATGCAGAAAAAGTATCTAGGTTCTCCACTAATTTCTCCCTAAAAACCAGCATCGCTTCGGGAATTGCGGTTTGTAAAATGATCCTTTCCGAAGCAGGAACACTAACCGTTAAAAGGCCAACACCCGTCCGCAAGCATGAGCGTGAAGCGATTACGGCGGCACCCATTCGCCCGATATTACCCGCAATTAGTAAAGCGTGACCGAAGGTGCCTTTGTGGGAAGATGCCTCTCGAGGTTTGAGGAACGATTTTACAATATGATGGTTAAGCGTTTTTATTGTGATAACAATTTTCTCCATAAACCCTTGACATTCTATTTTTTGTAAACATTTGGATTGAGCCACCTGCATGATGATTACACAGCCATCGAACACGATCCTAATTAACGCCAAAAAGCGATTAAATAGCTTATTAGGGTTAATTGACTCTTTTTTAGTCTCCAAATACTTCTTTTGAGAGTTTACGATCTAAATTATACAAATCATTTCTAAAATTTAATTGTCCATTTTCATCCACCCACGCCGTAAAATAGGCAATATAAACGGGCACGGTCGGTTTCACTTGAATCCCTGTTTGCTGATTAGTTGCTAAAACTTGATTAATCTTTTGTTCATGCCAAATGGGTTGATTTTTTAGCAAATACAAAGCTAATTTCTTCGGATTTTCAACTCGGATACATCCATGACTAAAATCTCGATTAACGGCACCAAAGAGTCCTTTGGCGGGAGTATCGTGAAGATAAATGTGATAATTATTTGGAAACATAAATTTCATTTTGCCCAAAGAATTATCTTTTCCAGGTTTTTGACGGAAATCAAAAGGAACATTTTCCCTTTCTCCGTATTTTTCCCAATCAATACTGTTTGGGTCTATGCTTTTTTTACCTGAAAATACTTCTATGTTATTATTTTTCAGATAGCTGCTGTTTTTTTTAAGTTTGGGTAAAATTTCATTCCTCACAATGCTTGTTGGCAAACCCCAAAATGGATTTAGGATAATTTGCGATAAATTCCCTTTAAAAATACTGGTTTGCGTTATCTTTTTTCCGACGACCACCTGGGTCGTCCAAATTTCTTTTTCATTTTTAATTACGTGTAGCGTGTATGCTGGAATGTTGATGAACAAATAACTTGGCTCCATTTTTTCGGGTAACCAGCGCAGCCGTTCCATATTTACCATCATTTGTTTAATCCAAAAATCAATCTTTTGATTGAGTTCATGCAAGGTCAACTTATCAATTTTTCCGGATGCTACCAAACCTAATCGTCTTTGAAAAATTTGAACCGCCTTTTTCAGCGAATCGGTAAATAAAGCGGTATTATCGCTTATTTTTAAATCTTCTGTTAAGATTAAATACTGTTTTACCCGTACCAAACAAGAATCGCTGTTACCAAGCTGCAACACTTTTTTATTCGTATTGATTCTTGGAAATCCGCCTTTTTTCTGAATTAGGCGATACGCTCTTAATTTATCTTTTAAACGAATATATTGCTGATTTAGAGGCTCTTGTAGTTTTTCGCAAAGTGCGGAGCTCACCAAAGAATCCAGGACCATTTGATAATCCTTTTTCTTACGGGGAATGAACCATTCGAGGGCATAAGCATTTTTTGTGGTTCCTCCGTAAACTTTATCAGCGTATTTAAAAAATGTAACGGTCAAGATTAAATCTAGCTTTTCTACTTGATTTATTTTCGACATAAAGCCTTTTTCGTCCGCCTCATAGACCTTCATCAGTGAATCTAAGTCGTTATTTTGCAGGCTATAATCGGCAAAATCTTGACTGAAATTTTGAAGTTGATTCTGAAAATTAGGTGCCGCACAAGTCATGCCACTTTGATTAAACCAACCCAACTGATTATGCCGGTTTGTATAAAATACAACGACCTCCTTGCTGATGTTATTCGCAATTGGGTTTGCCTTAATATAGGATATAACCGTCTGACTGTCAAGGGTTAAGTCCGAGTAATTTTGGGTTGAATACACACTTGAATCCGGCAAAAAACCTTTCTTTTGCGTTCTGTCCTTGCAACCCGAAACCATCGAAAGAATGATTACACAACCCAAAAATAGGAGGCATTTTGCGTTTAAAAAAGAAGTAGATTTCATAAGGAGCGGGTAATAGTAAATCGAAATTATGGACTATTTGGCGGAAATGTTAATGGGGAGAATAAATACCCTCCAATATCCATAGCGAGGGGTTTAAACCTCTCGCTATGGATATTGGTATTGGAGGACTATTCCACCAAGTAGTGCATAGTTCCGTATTAAATAGACTTACGCAAGGGCGGACAACTGAAAGAATTACCGTCCTTTGAAATAGAAATCTAACTATGAATAAAAAGTAAACTACCATTGGCAAGTACCGGAACCACCTGCGGAATTAAATTATTGGGTAATGCAGGACAACCAAAACTTCTACCTAGTCTGCCAAAATGTTTTACAAATGCTGAGCTCACATAATCTGCGCCGTGAATAATGATTTCTCGGCGGCGAGCATTGTCATTAATGCCTTTTTGTAAACCGAAAAGTAATAAGGCAAGACCGTGTTTGGGACTAAGAATTTTTTGGCCGACAAGATAAAATCCTAAGCTACTTTGGTGTGATTCCATCTTATTAGAAAAGGAATGTGCCACGTTTTCTCCCGATTTTTTGCCATGAGCCACTAAAGAGGAAAACAATAATTTTTTACTCGAAATATCAATAACAAAAAACCTTTCAACATTCGAAGGTAATGCGAAATCAACGATAGTAATGATAGGTTTTG
>Ga0114959_10000466_pt1 | contig 38328 bp, 34 predicted proteins | sample C_130625_EF_Meta_FD_87317 | JGI IMG/M metagenome (GOLD analysis project Ga0114959, IMG submission 87317) | Freshwater microbial communities from Lake Croche, Canada to study carbon cycling - C_130625_EF_MetaG | ecosystem: Environmental > Aquatic > Freshwater > Lake | place: Lake Croche, Canada... | reverse complement strand
TAGATAAGCTTGTTATAAACAAAGCTAATAAATATATGGTCAAATTTTATAATTTATTTCCTTAATTATAGAGAGTTTGCTACCTTTAGTGCATTGAAATAGAACTTATTGCTAAATTAAAAAATTGACCCTTGAAAGAATACGGAGATTATAAATACACATCGGTATCCATGAATAAAGACATGGATTTAATAAATAGTTTAGGCGAATTAGCTTCTAAAAATACTATTGAATATATTATTGAAACAGGCACTCATCGTGGACTAGGATCAACCACTATGTTAGGAAACGCTTTTAAAAATTCCAGTTCACTTAAAAGCTTAAATACCATTGAAATTGATTATACCAATTATAGTTTAGCCAAAAAAAATCTTTCTCAATTTAGTTTTATTAATTGCCACTATGGTTGTTCATTAGATTTAAATGATGCCATTGCATATGTAAAAAAAGATGAGGCCATCTTGCATCATGAAAAATACCCTGAGGTATTTATTGATAATGCAAAAGACCCTATTAATTTTTATGTAAATGAATTAGAAGGTAGGTTAAATGATAGTAGTAATAATATTATTAAGCAATTTTTAAAAAAAATATTAAGGCCTAGCAGAAATGCAAATACCAACCCAACTTACAATTTACTTCCTAGTTTAATTAAAAAGTTTGAAGGTCATGAAATGTTGATTGTATTAGACTCTGCTGGTGGCGTTGGACATATGGAGTTTCAAATAACTGATGAATTAATGAAAAATAAGAATTACTATATTCTTTTAGATGACACACATCATTTAAAACATTTTAGAGGCTATGATATCATTAAAAATAGAGGAGACTTTAGTATTATTAATGCTTCTGAAAAAAATGGCTGGGTACTTGCATATCATAAAGCAGTATAAATAAAAATGCCCCCCATATTTTGGGAGGCATTTTACTAATCTATAGTATAAACTTTGGGGGAAGAAATATCTAAATGTTACTTTCCTAAATTCTTAAACACTTTTATATTATAATATTTATCATCATCATAGTTGCCATATTTATCAGCATTCTCAAATAACTGATTGATAATTTCTTTAACACCATAAACTGGCGTAAAGCCTAATGCTAATTTAGCATGCTGAATAGACACTTTATAGTTTCTGAAATCTTGCACATCATTAATATGTACTTTCACTTCTTTACTTAGGTTTTTAGACATCTCAGCTCCTACTATATCCCCAATTTGTCCTAATGTATAATTATCTGAAGCCACATTAAATACACCTGAAATATTATCTGGCGCCTGTATAGATCTTATAAAAGCAGAGCAGGCATCTTGTATATGAAATATAGGCCTCCAAATAGAAGGGTTATTCACTGTAATCTCCCCATTAGTCATAGCATTTTTAAACATCGTATTTACGACTAGGTCAAAACGCATTCTATCGCTATGTCCACAAACAGTACCTTGTCTTAAAGCAATAACAGAAAACTTATCATCCGCTAAATGCATTACGCCATTTTCACCTTGTAGCTTTGAAATGCCATAGGGATAAGAACATGTTGTAGGAGATTTTTCATCATATAATTCATCAACTGTGTAACCATAAACAGAACAAGAAGAAGCATAAATAAAACGTCTGACCCCTGCTCTCTTACTTTCATAAGATAAATAAGCTGGACAAGCAGCATTTTGAATAAAGTTTTCAGAAGGAGAAAATTCAGCCATAGGATCGTTTGATACACCACCTAAAAAAATAACAGTATCAAAACCTTTTAATTCATTATGGGTAACTTGTAGTAAATCTTTTTGAATTAATTCAACTTTAGGGTTTAAATTATTTCCAAACCATAACTCATCAATAACAGTTACTTTATAATCTAACCTTTGCAATCTCTTACAAAGTTCAGTCCCTATGTATCCTGCACCACCTGCTAATAATATTTTTTTCATACCTATATTTTAGTAAAATTAAATAGTAAAGTTATTTGCATCATGTCTGTTAAGCCAATCTTTAACTGATAAACCGTTAATATCTTTAGGGGTAGCAATAAATGAATCTTTCAATTCAAAAAACTTATTTTTTTGGTCATTATCACAAATAGACCAATCGATATCTTCTGAAAAAGGTGAAATACCAGCTTCACATTCTCCATTGTATGCTCCAGAACAAAAATATTCAATATAAGAATCCTCTAAAAAGAAATTACCATGCGCACAACCTTCTGGAACCCAAATCCAACTAGATGAACTATCTGAAGATTTAGCTGGCATATCAAAAGCCATAATCTTGCCCTGCGTAGGTGAACCTTGGCGTAAATCCAAAACTAAATCCACCATATGACCTGCGATGGTTCTCACTAACTTTCCCATATTAGGATTCCACTGAAAATGCAAACCTCTTAATACATTTTTATGAGAAAAGCTTTCGTTAGACTGCATGATACCATTAGGAAAAAGCTTTAACTCATTATTTATAAAATCAGAAGCGTGAAAGGTCTCAGTGAAAAAACCTCTTTGATCCATGAAACGGTCAAAATTGATGAATTTAACACCGGGAATTTGTTGTTCTGATATTGATGATATTTTCATACTTTATTTTCTTTAATTAGCCTAAAAATTCCTCCATTGTTGCATTTCCGTCTGCGCTTATTCCTTTTCTATTAATTACATTTATAAAAGTCTTTAAAAGAATTCTAATATCCAAAAAAAAAGATTGTTTTTCAACATATTCAACATCTAGCTTAAACTTTTCTTCCCAACTAATTGCATTGCGACCATTCACTTGAGCCCAACCTGTAATGCCTGGTTTAACATTATGTCTTTTTGTTTGTTCTGTATTGTATCTTGAAAGATATTGCATTAGTAAAGGTCTTGGTCCAACTAAACTCATATCACCCTTTAATACATTTACTAATTGTAGTAACTCATCTAATGAAGCAGATCTTACAAATTTACCAACCTTAGTGAGCCTTACATCATCTGCCAATGGGACTCCATTATTATCAAAAGCATCCCTCATTGTTTTAAACTTGATAATTTTAAATGGCATTCCATTTAAACCAGGGCGAAATTGCAAAAAGAAAATATTTTCATTATTTGAAGTTGCCAATAAAACCATTGTCACAAAAATTATTGGTGACAAAATAACTAATAAAAATAACGCAACTATAAAATCAAAAATTGGTTTGATAATAGTCTTATACAAAATTTATCTGCTTTTTGAATATTTTCGCTAATGCCTGAAAAATTCTTTCAAAATCCTCCTCTGTAAGGTTAGACCCACTTGGTAAGCACAATCCTTGCTCAAATAATCGCTCGCATACACCAGATCCAAAAAATTTAGATCCCTCATATATCGGCTGCAGGTGCATTGGCTTCCAAAGGGGTCGAGATTCTATATTCTCAGCATCTAAAGCAATTCGAACATCTTCTCTAGTAATACCTCCTGTTAATTCGGGATCGATTAGTATTGCTGAAAGCCAATAATTGCTGAAATATTCTGCATTAGGTTCAGTCTGAAAAATGATACCAGCGATATCTTTGAAGAATTCTCGGTAACGCTGATTATTAGCTCTGCGCTGAGTAACTCTATCGTCAATCACTTGCATTTGGCCACGACCAATACCTGCTACAATGTTACTCATTCGGTAATTATAACCAATTTGCGAATGTTGATAATGTGGTGCATTGTCTCTTGCTTGTGTTGCTAGAAAACGTGCTTGATCAATGTAATTTTTATTTTTAGATACCAAAGCACCGCCACCACTGGTAGTAATAATTTTATTACCATTAAAGCTTAATGCGGCCATATGCCCAAAAGTTCCACAATTTTGAGCTTTATAATGGGAACCCAGCGCTTCTGCTGCATCTTCAATTACAGGCACTCCATATTCATCCGCAATGTTTTGTATTTCATTCATTTTAGCGGGCATACCATACAAATGGACAGGCATAATCGCTTTAACTGATTTGTCTATGTATTTTTCAAGTGCGTCTTTTAAAGCAATGGGGCACATGTTCCAAGTATCTATTTCAGAATCAATAAATACAATCTCAGCATTTTGGTAACTCACAGGATTAGTTGTTCCACAAAACGTAAAACTTTGTACCATCACAACATCTCCAGTACCAATTCCCAACATCTGTAATGCTAAGTGGAGTGCGGCAGTACCTGATGTTAAAACAGCTGCATATATTTTTTCTTCAGCGCTTAAATAGGTTGATATATCTTTTTCAAAACCATTGACATTGGGCCCCAAAGGAGCAACCCAGTTGGTGTCGAATGCTTCGTTTACATATTTTCTCTCAGTTCCACCCATATGTGGAGAAGAGAGCCAAATTTTTGTTTCATTCATTTTAGAATATTTTCTTTGCTGGATTGCCGAAATAAGTGCCTACTTGTTTTATTGATCTAATTACTACAGAACCTGCTCCAACTATTGTATTGTCAGGTATTTTTACTCCTGGGAGAATAACTGCATTTGAGCCTATAAAAACATTATTACCGATTTGAGCACTTCCTCCTATATCTACATTTGCCATAATGCTTGTAAAATTACCAATAGCAACGTCATGTCCAATTTGTGTACCATTATTTATAAAAACTAAATCTCCAATTTTAGCATCACAAGATATTATTGAATAGGGCAACATAACAATACCTTTTCCATACGATGTCCTTTCTCCAATTAAACAAGTACTATGGATATAATTTTGAAATTCAAATTGATATATTTCAGACTGAATTAATAAGTATTCTTTTTTTGAACAATTTGTAATAGCACAAATTGCTTTTGTCTTTTCTGAAAACTTATCATATTCAATCTTACCCAATACATTTAAACCGTAGGAATTTGATTGATCCACATTATAAAGGTCATCCAAGTAACCAATTATATTATACATTTTTTTAGATAAATTATTCCAACTAGTGATTTCTCTAGCTAGACCACCTGCACCAATAACTATTAATTCTAGGTTATTGTATTGAATATCCTCCATCAATTATAAAATTTTGTCCAGTAATCCATCTTGAATTACTAGAAATTAAAAATTCAATAGTAGGCACTACATCACTGACCTCTCCAATTCCTAGAGGATGCATAGCTTTAATCTCTTCTACATTATTCGCACTAATTTGACTAAATAGTTTGTTTGTCATTGGAGTATTAACAACTCCTGGTAGAACTGCATTTACTCGAATTTTTCTTTTTGACAACTCTAAAGCGCTTGCCTTTACCATGCCTAAAATAGCAGCTTTTGTGGAACAATAACCTATTTTACCTGGTTGTCCAAGTACACCCATAACCGATGAAACAAAAACAACACTAGCACCATCATTGCTATATTTTTTCTTAGAAAAATGCCTTAATAATTCTATTCCTGCAAAAACATTAATTTCGAAAATATTTTTGATTTTTGATGGCGCATATAACGTTAAGGGAATTGTTTCTTCAATACCAGCACAATGAATTAAAGCATCTAATTTTTCATCAACTAAATTTATTTCTGTAAATATTTTTTCGATATTATCAGTTTCTTTAAAGTCAAATGTAACTGGAATAATGCTATCCGAATGTAATATCAATAAGTCTGAAATTTTTGAAAAATCTCTAGCTACGGCAAAAACTTTATTTTTACGATCTATTAAACATTTTAATGTTTCTAAGCCAATTCCAGATGTAGCACCCGTTAATAAAATATTCATATTATTTGTTGAGAAATTTAGTGTAGCTTTTTTGAAATTCACAAACTCGCATTTCTTCTTCGCTCAATTGGCCTTCATAATGTGAATTTTTCACACCTATTTGAACTTTTTCACAAATTTCTTTATCCTCATTAAACACTTTTTTATTAAAATTTATCAAAGAATCTTTATACATCGATTCAATGCCTTGATTTTTACTCTCTTCTTCTTTTTTTGTTAAAAAAACAAAGCTTCTAAATAGAGATGTATTCTCATCTATAGGTAATATTTGAGATAAATTAAATGAAACACCGTAAGTTGTAGAAATTAATATATTCGGAAATACAATGAAATGTTTATACCCTTCAATTTTATAGTTTCTATTTTGATAGGGTTGATGAATTTTTACTTGTTTACCTTCGTTTTCTTTTAGTAACAAAGAAGCATTCCATGCGGAATGAACATTTTCAAAAACAAAATCAAGACCACCTGCTCCTAGTCGTTTAAATGTTTCAGAATGGATTAAATTTACATGATAACTTTCAAGTGTGTTTTCGACTAAAATTTTCCAATTAGCTTGAATAACCATTTCATTTATATCAATCAATTCTCCAAAGTTTTGACTAATTTTTTCAATTTCAGAATAAAATAAACCTAAATAATCTTTTAACGTTTCAGTTGAATCTGTATTCATATTAATAAATACTAAATCGCCACAAAAATCAACTTGATATTCTTTCAGTTTTAAACATTCTGTTTCATCCATGTCAAAACTAAATAATGGTTTTTTAGGTATGCCAAAAAGTGATCCATTTTCATCATATGACCATCCATGATAAGGACAAAAAAGTGGTCTATTACCTTTTTCCTCAACCTGAATTATTGAATGCCTATGTGAACATATGTTTTTAAAACATTTTATTTGCCCTTTACAATTTTGAACTACAATAGGAATACCTGCTATATCTTGGGTCTTAAAATCATTTACTTGCTGGAATTCATTTTTAAAGCCCACAAAATTCCAAATTTTAGAAAATAAAAATTTTTGCTCATTTTCTAATACTGTTTTATCATAATATTCTAATGGTGATATTAGAGCTTTCATAAGTTATTATATTTCTTTAATTGGATAGATGATTGTTTTTGAAATGTCAATTATACAATTACCCCAGTTTAATCCGGATCCATATCCACTACAAACTACTTTATTTGTTATTGAAAAAGATTCATAAAATGATGAAATTAATAGAGGAATTGAAACACCGCTTGTGTTACCATAATCTTGGATATTTATAGGCACTCTATCATCCCCAACTCCTAACTTTGAAGCAAGCTGTTTTATTATAAATTTATTAGATTGGTGAAATAGGAATTTATCTACTTTCATTAAATCTTGTTTATAATATTTAAATAATTCAATAATGCTAGGATAAATTTCTCTCAAAGTGAAATCAAATACACTTGGCCCATCCATAGATAATTGAAGGCTATTCTTTGTCTCATTTTTATCATCAGAAATTAATTTAAAACTCTCTTCTGTAACAATATTTCGGTATCCACCATCTGGAATGATAATAGCTTTATACTTTTCACCATCGGAATAAAAGTTGAAAAACGATTGATCACTAATTTCATCTGTTTTATTAATTACTATAGCAGATGCACCATCTCCAAATAACATAGTTGTACTTCTGTCTACACTTGAAAGTATTTTTGATAAAGTTTCTGCAATCACCAATAATACTTTTTGTCCTTTTTGTAAAGTAGATGCAATAGAAAAAGCTGTACTTAAACCTTGAATAAATCCTGCACAACCCGCATTAATATCTAAACATAATATATCTTTTTCAAGGCCAAGTTTGTGTTGTAAAATATTTGAAGTAAATGGTATTTTAAAGTCTGATGTTTGAGATAAAAAAATAACACATTTTATACTATTTAAATAAGTGTCGTTTTTATTCAAAATATCAATTGCAGCACTATATCCTAAATCTGATGCCGTCACATTATTCTCAACCCATCTTCTTTCAAGAATTCCTACGGTTTTTTCAAACATCTTTAACTCTTTATCATTTAATAAAGAATTAAATGAAGAATTTTTAATTCTTCTTGATGGTACACAAGAAGAAATATGTTCGATTGTTACACCGTTGAATTGTTGGAACATAATTAAATAAATTTATCTTGACCAATTTTTTCAATTAAAGATCCAATAGTAGTTATTGAAGAAATATCATCCGCATTTAAAGTTATTCCAAACTCATCTGAAACAAATCCAATTAACACCATTGCAGCCATAGAATCCCACTCATCTAAATTTTTAAGATTCGTACTAATTTCTAAATCAGATTCAAATTCTAATTCTTCTTTTAGTCTACCGATAAATGCTGATTTTTCCATATTATTATAATTTAAAGTTTATTTGTAATTTTAATTACCACTCCAGACCAAGAAAGTCCGACTCCAAAACCTATAATTGCGATAGTTTCTAATTTATTTTCTTGCATTTTCATTGAGTATTTTTTTATCGCAATAGGTATAGTACAAGATACTGTGTTACCTCCATCTTCTAAATCAATAAAAAACTTTTCTATTTCAATTTTTAATTTTTTACGCATAAAATTCAGCATAAAAGCATTAGCTTGATGAAAAACAAATTGATCTACTTTATCAAATTGTGTGTCATTTTTTTCTAAGACCTCTTTGGTGAAATTTGGAATTATTTCATTTGTAAAATTAAATACCTCTGGTCCATTCATATACAAATGATTATCAGTATAGATATTATTTGTTCCGTAAATGTTTTCTTTTGCATCAATCTCAAATGGATTTCTGCCACATCCATTCTTAACGATTAATTTATCATAACCAGATCCATCTGTTCCAAAAAGAAACTCACCAATATGCTCATTTGAATCATATGAGATTAAGGTTGCTGCAGCGGCGTCACCAAAAATTGCTCTATTTGATCTGTCCTTAGGATGGATATATTTTGAATAAGTCTCCGCCGTAACCAATAGTACGTTTTTTGCTTGTCCTGAATTTATCAAACCTTTTGCTAAACTTATCCCATAAACAAAGCCTGAACAACCAAGATTAAAATCTAAAGCTCCTACATTTTTACTAATTTTCAAATAATCTTGTAAGATACATGCTGTAGTAGGTAAAAAGTATTCTGGACTTTGTGTACAATATAAAATATAATCGACATCAAGTTTTGAATGTTTTTCAAATAATTTGTCACAAGCTTTTTTGGCTAAATCAAGAGCAGTTTCGTCATTTCTTACCCAATACCTATTTTTTATACCGACTTTATCTTCGAATTTAGAAAAATCATAATCAGGATAATCAATAGCCAAGTCTTGGTTTGTTATTTTTTGATCTGGATAAATATATTCAATGCCTTTAATAATTGCTCCCATATAAATTTTAATTAAATTTATTAATTATTAATTGATATGAAAAATCAACTAAATAATTTGATTCCAGTAAATTCCATCCATTATTACCCATTTCTTCTAAGTTATTTTTCATAAGTATTTTAGAAATCACGCTATTCATTTTTATTATGTCTCCTGTAATAACTTTATAGCCGCAATTTGCCTTTTCGATAATATCTCCAATATCTGAATTTTTATCTGTTGCTGCTATTACTGGCATTCTCATTTCTAAATAAGATAATAATCTGGAAGGAAAATTAGGTATACTAAAATCCGGATGTAAATAAATTAATCCTACATCACAAGATGATAATAATTTATCATAATCATTTTTTGGTAGTCTATTTAATAGCATTGCATTAATCGGATCATACTTTTTAAACCAGTTATCTATTTTGGTAAATTCTGTACCATCTCCAATGACTAAAAAAAATACTTCCTCGTTAGATGATTTTTCAATTGTTTGTAACAAAAATTCTAATCCTTGTGGCTTACCTAAGTTACCTCCGTATACTAAAACTTTTTTATTTAATGGAACTCCATATTTTTTTCTAACATCCTTTTTTTGATCATCAGAAAAACCAATTTCTATGGGTTCAACTGAATTTGGATTTACTTCAACTTTGCTTCTATCAATTTCAGTGTTATGGGTTAATATATAATTTAAATTTTCAGGCGACATACACCCAATGGTATCGGATACATTATACAATTTCTTTTCTTTACATCTAAAATACTTGTGCAAAAGTCCATTATTTTTTATCATTTTCATGTCAACCGCATTTTGCGGAAAAATATCTTTTAATAATAGATAAGCATATGCACCATCCTTATTTTTTATATAATTAATAATTTTTGAAAAAGTAATTGGTGGGGTTGAATATAAAATCAAATCAAATTTTACATTTTTAAAATATTTTTTTATGGCAACTAAATATTGATATTCAATTGTTAATATCCCTATTCCTTTTTCAAATACATTCGTTTTTTGAAGATTTAAGGATTTAACATTAAGGATAGTTCCAACATTTTCTTTAATTAAATGTGTAGATTTCTTTTCTCTTCTCTCATTAGGGCAAACAACAAATACCTCGTGACCCTCTTTATGAAATTTACGGAGTAAATCAGTATAAATTCCCCTTTCATGGTAAGATTTAATTTTTACCATTGTTAAGAAAAGTACTTTCATTATTCAGACCAAACTACTCTTTTAATATAATCAACATAACTAATAATAATTCTTACAACTTTATCAGAAACATTTGGCATTGAATAATCTGAAACAGTTCTGAAAGTTCTTTCATCACCTATTTTTTGAGAGTCTAACTGTAATAAACCCTGAAGTATTCTTTCTGGATTAAGTCCAACCATCATTACTGAAGCCTCTTCCATTGCCTCAGGCCTTTCATGTGCTTGCCTAATATTTAATGCAGGGAAGTTTAAAATTGAAGATTCTTCAGAAATAGTACCGCTATCAGATATAACAGCCTTAGCATTCATCTGCAATGCATTGTAATCATTAAAGCCAAGTGGTTTTAATAAAATAACATTATTGTTCAACTTAATGCCTTTTGCATCAATCATTTTTCTAGTTCTAGGATGCGTACTTACAATAATTGGTAAATCATATTTTGCAGCAATGAGATTTAAGCTAGTTATAAGTCCATTAAAATTTGCTTCATTATTTATATTTTCTTCTCTGTGTGCTGATACTACAAAATATTTATATTGTTCAAGCTTTAATCTGTTTAATACATCAGATTTTTTTATAGAATCTAAATAGTGATTTAAAACCTCAAACATTGGAGATCCTGTCTTAATTATTCTATCTGCAGATAAGCCTTCTCTCAAAAGGTATTCTCTTGCGATGTCACTATAGGTTAAATTTATGTCTGATATGTGGTCAACAATTTTTCTATTCGTTTCTTCAGGAACCCTTTGATCAAAACATCTATTTCCTGCTTCCATATGAAATATAGGTATATGTCTTTTTTTAGCAGGTATTGCACATAAACAACTATTGGTATCGCCTAATACTAAAAAAGCATCTGGATTAACTTGTTCTAATAAAGGATCGATATTAATTAAAATTTTTCCAATTGTTTCTGTCGCTGTTATTCCTGCAGCGTTTAAGAAATAATCAGGCTTTCGAATCTGCAAATCATCAAAAAATATTTGATTTAATTCATAATCGTAATTTTGACCAGTATGTACGATTATATGTTCTATTGCTTTTGAATTATCTAATGCATTCATCACTCTAGCCAAACGGATAATTTCTGGTCGAGTACCAACAACAGTCATCACTTTTAGTCTTTCATTCATTATAAATCAATTTATACTGTTTCAAAATAAGTATCTGGATCATTAGCATCATAAAATTCATTAATCCAAAACATGGTGTATAGTTCTTCTTCCCCAATATTCTTAATGTTATGTGTATACCAAATAGGCATATCTACATATGCTGGCTCTTCTCCTGATAAATAATAATTATGTACATCATTTGAACCAATTTTTCTTAATTGAATTAATGCTTTCCCTTTTATCACCGAGAATCTTTCAATTTTTCTTGTATGAAAATGGTTTCCTCTTGTTATTTCTTTTTTTGTAGTAGAAAAAGAAACTTGCCCACCTGTTTCTAATCTAATAATTTCAACAAAATTACCCCTTTCATCTATGTTATTTTTATATCTAACTGGGTAATGATTTTCTAAGTTAAAATATGATCTGAATGTGTTAAATAAGTTTATTTCAAATTGATTATTGAAACTGGGGATTTGTCCGTTTTCAAAATACTTAGCTTTAAACTTAATCAATTGATTTAATATTTCAGAAACTTTGATTGTATTGGTATGTTCTATAGTAATACAATCTTGAGTATCAGTATCAAATAATTCTAAAATTCTTTTTACAAGGTCATTTATATAAATTAAGTTAAGAGAAGCGTCTGTTTGAATATTAGGAGTTTCGTTGTTAACTAGCTGATGACAAAATGTAGATATTACTGAATTATAAAATGGTACTCCAAATGCGCCAAAAACATTTGGAATTATAACTCCATGAAATTTAGCTCCTGATAAATTAGCCCAGTTAGAAAATAATTCTCTTGCAACTTTTTTTGAATTTCCAAAAGTGTTATTTCGCTCTTCCTGAATTGATGAAGAAAATATAACTTGCCCTTTAAAATCTGTCCTTTTAAAAGATTCAACTAGTTTTTCAGCTAAGGCAACATTTGTATTATAAATAGCAGCTTCTTCACTATGTCGATTTAGTCCTGCTAAATGAACAATGATATTACATTTAGTTACAAAATTGTCAAGGTTAATACTATCATTAAACCAATCTCTTTTGAATTCAATTAATTCAAACTTAGTATTATATAGTTCTAGAGTTTGACATAAATGCCATCCTATAAATCCATTTGAACCTGTAACACCAACTTTAATCATAATTAATAAGGATATTGTAATGCGTCTATTTCTCCAAGTATGTCCTTTCTAATAATAGGCAATTTTAATAATAATTTTTTCATTCCTTCTACATCTAAAATGGCAGTATTATGAGAGTGATATTCATTAAGATTAGCAATATCCGGCATCCCTTCTGAAAAATACTGTTCATAATTTAAGTCTCTATTATCAGCAGGTATTCTATAATATTCGCCTAAATCTTCGGCCTTGATCATATCCTCTCTATTAACAAGTGTTTCATATAATTTTTCGCCATGTCGGGTTCCGATTACCTTTATTTCACTTGTCGATTTATATAATTCAATTAAAGCTTTTGCTAAAGTTCCTACAGTAGCGGAAGGTGCCTTTTGCACAAATAAATCACCTTGATTCGCATTTTCAAATGCATATAAAACCAAATCAACAGCATCTTCTAATGTCATCATAAACCGTGTCATATTAGGATCAGTCAATGTCAGTGCTTTGTTTTCTTTTATCTGATCAATAAACAAAGGTATTACTGAACCTCTAGAAGCCATTACATTACCATATCTAGTTCCACAAAAAATGGTCTTTTTATTATCTAAAATTCTTGATTTTGCAACCATTACTTTTTCCATTAAAGCTTTAGACATACCCATTGCATTAATTGGATATGCAGCTTTATCTGTACTTAATACAACAACTTTTTTAACTTCAAATTCTTGCGCTACTGTTAAAACATTATCAGTACCTAAGATATTTGTTTTTACTGCTTCTAGAGGGAAGAATTCACAGGATGGAACTTGCTTTAATGCTGCTGCATGGAAAATAAAATCTACTCCGTTAATGGCTGGCACTAAACTATCACGATCACGAACATCACCAATATAGAATTTAACTTTATTATTATTAATTTTTTTACGAAGATCATCTTGTTTTTTTTCATCACGACTAAAAATTCTAATTTCTGTAAATTCGTTTGAACTAATAAATCGAGTTAATGTCGCATTCCCAAAAGAACCAGTTCCTCCTGTTATTAATAAAGTTTTATTTTGCATAATTCTATTTGATAATTAAATTAAAATTGTTTGCTCTTGCTGTGATTGGATAATTATTTATGACTAATTTTTTATTTGTAATTAATTCATTTTTAAAAAATTCTATATTTTTATTAATTTCATAAATTTTATTACCTATAATTTTTGTTTCTGATGGATTCTCAATTAAAATACCAAGATTTCCAATTGTATCTTTCATTCCTCCTTTTCCAGTATGTACAATTATATTTTCATATAACATAGCTTCGATTACAGCAAGACCAAAACCTTCGTATTCTGATAATTGAAAATAAAATTTACTACGTTTTAATAAATTTACTTTTTGTAATTCGTCAATTGCACCTGTAAATGTTACGTGTTTCGTAATATTTAAATTATTAACTGTTTCTTCTAAAAATATTGAACCTTCTCCAAGTGTTCCTATAATATAAAATTTAAAATTTTTATTATATTTTAAAAATTCACTAAAGATTTTTATAGATTTATCAACTCCTTTTCTTTTAACATTTTGTATATTACCCATCCAACATATTGTAGTTATAATATTTTCTTTTAAGACATCAATTTGATTATATTTCATATCAATTGCGTGTGGAAAGTATTTTAATTTTTTTGGACTAAGACCAAAATTCTTAAGTAATTTTGTAGTATTATTTAAATCAGATAATGATACTATATTACATGCAGTTGAAAATATATAGTTTAATAAAAAAAATAATTTAAAGACAATACATTTTAGTTTACTTATATTAGCCGTTTCACTTAGTTCGTCAATACCGCCTGTGAAAAATATTTTTTTATTAAGAATATAAGAAATTATACAAGCGAAAAAAGATTTCTTATAAAAATATAAAAAGGAAATATCATAATTCCAAAATTGAACGAATGGAAATATTTTATTTGTCGTTTTAATTCTATATCCTGATAATTCAAGCGCCTTTATGTCTATATTATAAAAACCTGTTAGGTTAAATAACTTTTTATCACTAACACTTGCATAAAATAAAATTCTGTTTTTTTTCAATGAATTAATCTTTTTAAAGCAATTGGATTAAATATTATATATAAAATAATAATTGGGATAAATTTGACAAATGAAAATAACAAGGAGAAGCCATCATTTTCATAAATTAAAAGAGAAGATGTAAAAAGTATAATCATTAGTAAATGATATGATTTTAAATTTTTAAGATATATTAATTTATAAATAATATAAATCCATGTTAAATACATTAAGGAAAGTAATATGATTCCAAAGATTCCAAAGTTTACATATGAATCAACAACAGTGCAAGAACAATCATCTTTATTATCTTTATTTAAATAATTTGATAAGATATATTGTTTGGACCCTGTTTCAGCATTTCTGATTTTGTCCTTTGCTAACTCACTACCCATTATTGCTCTAAAAGATAAGAATGGAGTAGTAATAGTTTCTCCATATAAAAATCCTTTATATTTTGTTGTTTCATATACTTCATTTAATAAATTTGAACAGTTTGCTCTATACAGAAGCTCATTTTTTATAATATCTTTTATTTCAACATTATTAATTATAATTTGTGGCATATATCTTATTCCACTAGCAATAAAAAATAAAGCAACGCTTATTATAAATAAATTTCTTTTGAAATTTTTTGAAATTTGAAAAAATAATCCATCAATTATATAAAATAAAACTAAAAAAATAATTAAGGATGCTCTTGAATTAATTAGTGAAAAGATTATGATATAGCAAAAGTTAATAAGATATATAAACTTAAAAAAAGATCTATATTTAAAAAACTTTACAAGTCTTAAAACATAAAAACAAATTATAAGATAAGCAAATTGAGAAAAATCATAAGTTCTCATTATAAACTTATCAACTCCATTCATATCACCATAAATTAATGATATGGTCTCAGTTCCAATTCTTCTATTAAATATTTCGTATTTAATTAAGATTAAAAAATGTAAAAGTGGTAGAATTAAATATAGCAAAGAGAAAGGCAATGCATTCTTAATTTGCATTTCAAAATGAATATTTTTACCTTTAATTTGTCTAAATAGCAATAACGGTAAAAATAAAAAGATTAAGATTATAAATTCTAAATAAAAATTAACTCTAATATTATCTAAAAAACTAATAAGCCATTCAGTGAAAAAACTATAAATAAAAAATTGCAATATAATAATAGTAAGCAATCTTTTTAAAAGGATTGGCATTTATACTAATCTGTTATAAAATAATAAATAAATACTTTTTTTTATAATAGAAATGAAAAAATTATTTGATTTGCACAAGTTTATAAAACATGATTTTTTATATTCATAAACTAGAAAAAATTCTAATTTTGAGTTACTCATATTTAAAATATTTTTTCCTTGATATTGATGTAAACGGTGATAAAATTTAGCTTTGTCATAAAATTTATAAGTATAATTTGACTTAGATAATTTGTACATAAAACCATAATCGTCTGAACCATAATTTTTGAGTTCTGGGAATCCTTCAATATTTCTGAATATATCTTTACGGATTATCATCTGGCCTGGTGACAAAATTATATTATCAAAGATTAAAAAATATCTTAAATTGGAAATTCTTGTAAACCTTTTTAAGAAATATTGCTTCAAATACCTCATGTGAGTGATTGATTTTTCTGAATTGAACAAAATACAAGACGTAAAGGCTATTTTATCTATATTTTTAATTGAACTATAAAAATCTAAATTTATTAAATCATCTTGATCAATAAAGTGTAAATATTGTCCCTTTGCTAATTTACTCCCAAGATTTCGGGAAAAAGCTTGGCCATGATTATGAGTATTATTGATAATTGAGATATTAAGTTTGTATAATGATATATCAATTAAATTTTCAATAGCTTGATTAGGAGAGTCATTAATAAGAATTAATTCAATAATTTCAAAATCAGAGATCTTCTGATTATCTATAGAATGTATTAATTTTCTTAAAAAAATGAAGTTACTATTTATGTCAAAGCACGGAATAATTATAGATAAAGTATTTTTATTCATAATTTAAATTATCTATTTTTTTTCTTTTGAGGTAAAATGTAATTATTTTTTTTAATAAAAAAATTGGGATAAAAGCAGCAAATAACAGCAATATTTTCCAGAATATATTAGACTTTTCAAATAGATGCCACTTTTTAAAAATACTAAAATTATATGAGCCTTTAGATCTTTGAACTAAAATATCTCTATACCTTCTTAGTGATGGAGATGTCGTATAAGTGCTTCGTGTTTTTTGAGAAATTAAATTAAATGTTTGAATTAATTTTGGCCATTTAATTAGCCAAATTTCATAAGAACGTGAACTCCATTGAGCGTTTCCAAGTCTTATTACTATATAAGGTTCTGCTATTATTAATATTTTATTTTTAAATACGTTCTGAAAAATTACTCCTACATGTATAAACTCAGAGTTAAAATAATCTTCTTTATTTCTTTCATTCCACTCAAACCTATTGATGATTATAGCCCCAATAAATGAAATATATGGTATAACATTAGTAAATAAATTGTTTAGTTCATTTCCATTTAATATTAAATCATTTTTAATTTTTAACATCCTATCAGTCAGTTTCTTTTCTAATGAAATATTTCTGACCTCTGAGTTTAAGATTATTAATGAATAATTGAGTTTACAATAATTTACTATTTTTTCTAATAGATAAGGTCTTAATAAATCATCATCAGTAAATAACCAACACATCTTTCCTGTAGCAAATTCAACTGCCTTAGCATAATCTTGATCTACACCACCTTTTCGCTGAAGCTTTATATACCTTATTTGAGGATATCTAATTATAAAATCTCTGACAATGTCTTCAGTATTATCGGTAGATGCTCCATCAACAATTATAATCTCAACATTTAATTTATTAATCTGCCAAACAATAGAATCCAATGTTTGTGAAATAAATTCACACCTATTATAGGTTGCAATACAAATACTTAAAACAGGATAATACATTTTTTTCATTAAACCCAACCAAATTTTCTACTAGACGCATTATATGAGATCGGATAATTAAAAATATTACAATTATTTAAAAGATCTTTTAAATAAATATCTTCATGTGGAATTAAAAACTCCAATTCTTCATTCCAATTTTCAATACTCGTCCATTTGTTCAATTTAAAATCATAGCGTTTGATTACCTTACACGGATTTCCAAATGCTATTGAAAATGGAGGAATATCCTCTAAAACTAACGAAGAGGCTCCAATAATAGATCCATGACCAATTTTAACACCCTCAAGGACAGTGACAGAATTTGTAAGCCATGTATTCACTCCTAAAGTAATAGATTTACCATTTGTGAGACCTGATTGCGTATAAGGCGTATTAGGATTCGCGATATTGTGACTACAACCTAAAAGTTGACAATTCAATCCAGTAAAACAAAAATCCTTAATTTCTATTAACGGACCAGAAGTGATAAAATTATTTTTACCAATATGACAATAATTACCTATGATAATTTTAATATCATCATTAATTCTATGATTTACATTCAACCATACTCCCTCAGAAATAACCGTCTTTATTCCTATGGAAACATTTTTCACTCCAATTACTACAGCGCTTATATCAATATAATTTTTTTTAGAAAGTTTATTAATAAACCAGAGTTTTTTTAGTTTACCTTTTAGAATTAACAATATTTTGTATTTGAAATTATTCATTTAAAATATTATACACCAACATTTTTAAATTTTTAGAAAAAAGAACTATTAAAATATAAGATAATAATAATAATAAAAGTAAGTATACTATAATAAAAATATTTGAACTTAAATGTGGCATAAATATTCTGCCTGTCGTAATCAAAAATAATGATAAAATTACGGGTTTCATTACACTATTTACATACCATTTAGTTTTTTGTCCTTTGAGTATTTTTTTATGCATAAAATAAATTTCAAAGATTATATAAAGCATATTTAAGGTCACCCATCCTATAGCAGCACCGATTCCTTTAAACTTATTAATAAGTAAGATATCTAATGGAATAATTATTATCACCGCAATTATATTTTTATATATGGACAAACTGGTCCATCCATGAGAGATTTGAGCAGAATAAGGAATCACCATTAATGTATAAAAAGTAGTTCCGAGAGTTAATACGCTAACTATTAAGTATGTATTTTTTACAATTTCAGTGTCCTTGGTCCAGATTAAAAGAATTTCTTTAGAAAAGAAAATAATCACAAGGCAAATTGGAATGACAAGTACTGCAAGAAATTCTGAGGATTTATGGTATAAATTCGAAAGCTGATCATTGTCTCCAATCTCAATATAGTGAACCATCTTGGGAGTTATAGAGTTTATTATTGGTCCAGTAATTTTTAACAAGCTTAGTGAAATGACACTAGCTAAAGAGTAATATGAAAACTCTTGTAATGAAAGCATTTTTATTATAATAAACTTATCGGTTTGTGTTAAAATAATTGCTAAAATCGTAATTCCCATAATTCCAACGCTAAATCTTAATACATCTTTCAACTGTTCGATTTGAAATTTTGGAGTGTAAAATTTATTTTTAAATGATTTCCTTAAGAAGAAATTAAGTAAAAAAATATTTAGCATGCTGCTTATGATTTGCCAAAAAAAATATGCTTCTATAGTTGGGGAAATAAATAATAAAATAATTGCTGCACCACCCCAACGAAATATACTCGCTCCTGAATTTATTAAATTTAAATTTAATTGTTTCTGCAGCCCTGTCATTACTGCTGAATAAAAGCCAATTGGTAGCTGCAATCCAATAACTATGCCAATTAAGATTAAAGATGATTTTATTGTCTTTAGATCTAATAGTGAACCTTTAATCCAATGTTTCATAATAACTCCAGAAAGTGAATAAACTGAAATAAATATGATAATTGATAAAATCCAATATGGTATTTCTATTGATCTAATTAGATCTCTTATTGAATCATCATTTTTATTTTGTGATGAATATTTTGCAAGTTCTCTAGTCATGGTTGGTGATATACCCATATCCAATAATGAGAAAATTGCTAACAATAGTGTAAATATTCCTATTAGTCCCCAAGATTCAATACCAATTATTTTAATATATATTGGAATAAATATAATACCTATAATACTTTGAAAAATACTCCCAAAGATATTACTCAGAAAATTTACTCTTAGTCTAGACAATTATTATTTTTTTTTATTATTTCTTGTATTTTACTGTCTACCATTTCTATTACTAAATCTTCAAATTTCACTTCGGGGAGCCATTCGCAATATTTTCTTATTTTATTTGAATCTCCTACGAGAATGCTTTCATTATTATTTATATTTATTACATTTTCATCTTGAAAAATATAATCTTGATAATTTTGCCCTACATAATCAAATGCTGTTTTTGCAAAATCTTTAATTGATCTACTTATTCCAGATGAAATTATATAATTTTGAGAATCCCTCTGTTGTAATGAAAGCCACATTGCCTTTACATAATCCTCTGCAGCGCCCCAATCTAAAATTGCATTTAGATTTCTCAACTTTAAAATTACTTTATCACCAAAAAAAGCTTTTGATGCTACAGCAGCAATTTTAGATGTCACAAAGTCGCTCGTTCTTCTTATAGACTCATGATTGTAGAATATTCCAACTGATATATAAATATTATTATTATTTCGATAAAAGTTACACAAGTTTGTAGCTGCTGCCTTTGAAATTGAATAAAATGACTGTGGATTAAATGCCGTATTTTCTGTTTGAGGTGTTTCAACTGTATTGCCAAAAATATGACAACTAGAAGCATAAAATATTCGTATATTTTTATTTGTAGAATTTACTATTTCTAAAATATTATTAATGATGAATAAATTAGTTTCTATAAAAGGCGTTATTGAATTTTTGAAATTTCCTTTTTCTTCAGATGAAAAGTGATGAGCAGCTAATTGATAAATTTCATCCGGATCAATATTTGATATAAAGTCATTAAGTTCAACTTTGTTTATGGCATTAATCTTAGATATTTTTACACGTTCGTTATCTATAAATTCATTTTTTAAATCATTTTTAATTATTCCGAAGATTTCATAATTCTTGGATAATAAAAGTTTTGTTAAATAATACCCATCTTGCCCAGCTATGCCAATTATTAAAGCTCTTTTCATTATTAAATAATTTCTATTTCCGGTAGAGGAAAAATAAATTTTCCGCCATTTGACATATAAACTTCTTCTCTAGCTATAATACTATTTTTAAAATGCCATGGTAAAACAAGAAAATAATCAGGCTTCATTTCTTTTGCCTCTTTCTCTGAAATAATAGGGATATTTGTTCCAGGTGTATATGATCCAAATTTTTCTGTATTTACTTCTACAATAAAAGGAATTTCTTTTTCAGTAAACCCACAATATTGTAACAATACATTTCCTTTAGTGCTTGCTCCATAACCAAATACCTTTTTTCCATCTGCAACTAATGCATTAATCAGGTCTGTTAAGTTCTTTTTGTGCTGGGCTGTCCTTTTAGCAAATTCTTCATATGGCTTGATTGTATCAAGTCCCATTTCTTTTTCTTGACTTAACATCCAATTAATAATAGGTGTATTAGATTTGTATTTAGCATCATTTTTACATGCTGTAACAGCAAAACTACCACCATTAATATCATTCATTTGTACATCAATAATCCTTAGCCCTTCTCCTTCTAAAAGATTCTTAACAACCCTTAAGGAATAAAATTCAAGATGTTCATGGCAAATAGTATCATAACTATTAGTTCTCAACATTGAGGGCATATAACTTTGTTCGAAATGCCAAATTCCATCTTCCTCTAAACATTTTTCAATGTCAGATACAAAAGATCTAGGATCTTCCAGATCATAGAACATGGCTATAGAAGTAATAATTTTTGCCTTTTCATTTGGGAAAGTATTTTTAAATTTTTCGGCGGTAAAAAAATCAGGAATTAAAGTAAGATCATCCGTATAATATTCTTTGAACTTTTTCCCTGTTGGATCAATACCAACTTTTCTAAACTTTCCAGAATAAGCCTTAAGCGATGTTGCGTCATTACTACCAATATCAATAATTAATTCTTGGTCTGATGGGTTTGCTAGTTTTTCAAGCGTTTTTATTTTTTTTTGCAAATGCTTAACCATAGAAGCATTTAATCCAGATCTATACCCATAATTATCCCCATACATCTCTTCTAAACTATACGATTGTTTCATTTGCAATAGCCCGCTATCTGGGCACCAAACCAAATCAACTGGCCCGATCGTAACCTTTTCTTCTTTACTTTTTGGAAATACTCCAGTCAAATATTGATTACCTAATGATAATACATTTATTAAATTGGTGCTGCTACTAATCCTGCATTTAGTAATTTCTTTATACATTTTTATTGATTTTAGATTTTGTTTTATTGTAATCACTATAAACCATTTCCTTTATTAGCTCGTTAAGATTATACTTGGGCTCCCAACCGAGTATTTCTTTAGCTTTTGTTGCATCCCCAATTAGTAAATCAACCTCGGTAGGTCGATAATATTTAGGATCAACTTCTACAACTATTTCTCCAATTTCAAGAATTGAAGGGCCTTTACATTTAACCACTTTCGCAACTTCTGTTTCATTTGAACCTTCAAACACTACTTCAATTCCTAGTTCAAAAAATGACTTTCTTACAAATTCTCTAACTGTAGTTGTAATTCCAGTAGCTAAGACAAAATCTTCTGGCTTTTCTTGTTGTAATATCAAATACATACCCTCGACATAATCTTTTGCATGTCCCCAATCTCTCTGTGCACTTAAGTTCCCTAAATACAATTTACTTTGTTGGCCTAATGCAATTTTTGCAACAGCTCGTGTTATTTTTCTTGTCACAAAGGTTTCACCTCTTAGAGGTGATTCGTGATTAAATAAGATTCCATTACATGCAAACATATTATAAGCTTCTCTGTAATTTACAGTTATCCAATATGCATATAATTTTGCTACAGCATAAGGTGAACGTGGATAAAATGGAGTTGTTTCAGATTGTGGAACTGCTTGCACTAATCCATAAAGTTCAGAGGTAGATGCTTGATAAACTTTTGTCTTTTTAATTAAACCTAACAAACGCACTGCTTCTAAAATTCTAAGTGTACCAATTCCATCGGCATTTGCTGTATATTCAGGCATTTCAAAACTTACGTGTACATGACTCATTGCTGCCAAGTTATAAATCTCATCAGGTTGCACTTCTTGTATTATTCTAATTAAGTTAGTACTGTCAGTTAAATCTCCATGATGTAAAATAAAATTATTATCTTTCTCATGCCAATCTCTAATTAAATGATCAATTCTTTGGGTATTAAAAATCGATGATCTTCTTCTAATACCATGAACTTCATAACCTTTATTGAGTAGAAGCTCTGATAAATAAGCTCCGTCTTGGCCATTTACTCCTGTGATAATTGCTTTTTTCATGTATGTTATTCTTTTAAAATAATACGGACAAAACTGCGCACATTTAATCTGTTTTCAGTCTTTTTCAATAAACTATAAACAAAAAGTCAAAAATATGTAGTGCTTAATTTTAAATTGTTGATGATTTGCGACTATTTGTAAATGCCTAATTTTAGTGTGAAGCATACTATTGCCTTTTTTCTTTTAAATAAAATAATCACAACTCAATGATCAAATATTTCTTAAATAAAATATCTTTTTATTTAAGAAATCATTTTCCTATATAAACGTCCAAAAATCAAGTAAAAAATATGTGAGAAAACTGCTAAAAAACCGCCTAAAATAATCGATTTCAACTTTCCAAATTCTTCTTTTTGTAATGGTAAAATAGGGCGGTCTATAAGCTGAATTAAAGGTGTTTCTTTTCTTAAGGTAATTTTAGCTAGTTCTAATTGCACAACTAAATTTGTTAATACGGCTGTATTAGCTTGCACATCAATTTGTCTTTTCTTACTTGGTGCGCCTTTAATATTAAATGCAGGATTCATATTATAAACATTATCTGTTTCTGATGCAACTCCTGTAATGGCTCCATTTAATGCATTTCTAACACTGTCAGTCTGTTTCTGTAAAACATTAACATTAATTCTAGATCTTTTACTTTTGGTTTCGATATAAAAATCAGAGGTTTCCTTTGCTAAATTTTCACAGAATATTTTAGAAAAAAGTTCGTTCTCACTTGTAACTTCAATGGATAAAATAGTTACTTTTTTATCCTTTTGCATAATACTTAAATGTTCTTTTTCAATTAAGCTTTTATGTATTTGTTGCAAGATAGAATCTTGTTGAAGTGTAAAAGTAGAACGTTCAATGTTTGGTAAAAATTGTATATTTTTTAAGTTTGGCTTTTTGTCCCAGCCATCTCTTAACTCATTAATTTGAATATAATACTCAGCAAGTGTAATAGTTTTTCCATTTATTACGAATGGTTCTAATAATACCTTTTCAACTAGTAGCCTACTTTTCATTAATTCAGCTAAGTTGCTGGCTGCGAAAGCGCCACCTCCTCCCGCTCCTCCTAAATCAATTCCAAAACTACTTGCCAAACCTAAAGCACCACTTAGTCCACCTCCACCACTTCCTTTATCTTCCTCCATCGCAAATGTTAAAATTGCTTTATAAGTTGGTTTTTCAAATATGGAAATAGTTAAGCCAATTAAACCTCCAATAATTCCGGAAAGAAAGATTAATTTCCATTTAGATTTTAAAAAAACAGCCCATTCCTTAATTTTAATAATAAGTTCTTTTAATGAAATTTCATCATTGTCTATATTCGAATTCGCTATTTGATTATTTTCTAAATCCATTTTCTTTAAATTAAAGTTTTATTTATAGTTGAAGCTATTTTTTTAACAAGCTAACCGTAGCCAATGCCGCAACTATTTGTGCAATTACAGTTGTAAATTGTATAACTGTAGTAATTGTTTTATCTTTCTTTGCATCTGTTTCAGGAATAACTACCTCAGCACCTGGTCTAATTACTGGATTCACTCTGAAAATTCCAAACATTTTTGTTCTATTAGATTTTCCATTAGCATATATAACATACGCCCTTCCTCTTTTTGCATACTCTGAAATACCACCTGCAGCACTAATACATTCACCAATTGTTAAGCCCTCTCTGTAAACAATATTAGTAGGTCTTAAAACACCACCACTTATTTTAACTCTATTATCCATTTTAGGAATTACAATTTCGTCCTTAGATCTCAATACCAAGTCTAATTCAGAACCTGGGTGTTGCATGATATAGTTTATATCAATTGCTATTTGATAATAGTCCTCTTCAATGTCTTTAAATAAAGCATTTAAAGTATCTTTTAATTTATTTCCTTTTGCTTGAGGGTTTAAATCAATATCAGTTGTGCCCATTGCAGAAGTTGCTGCAGGAGTATTTAATATTGAATTTTTATCGGCCTCTTGCTTAGCCTTGAATTTTCTAGTATAGGCAAGTTCAATAGATGTTTTTGTTTCATCAGATTTTAAAGAGTCAATATCAAATCTTTTTCTTTTGATATAAGCACCTTCTCCATAGGCTTCACCTATTAAACCACCCGCTCTTTTTACAATATCACTTACTTTTTCTACTCTAGAACTTAAAGTATATTTACCTGCACTTTGCACTTGTCCACTGATGGTAATTACTTCTGGTAAGGTATAACCTACTTTTTTGGTAATGGTAACTACATCTAAAGGTTGTAAAACAATATTTTCTTGACCAGGATTAAAACTTAAATCACCATTAATTTCTGTTTTGAAAATTTGCGTTACTTGGTTATTTTCCACTTTGTCGCCATATTGAACAAGTCTTGCAACTTCAATATTTTTATTAGCAGCATAAGTAAAACCACCTGCCATTAAAATTAAATCCTTCACTGTCATGCTATCAATATAGTTAAATGAACCTACTGTTTTTACTTCTCCGAATAAATCTACTTTTAAAGAATCTCTAATTTCTAAAATTGAATTAATATATAATTCATCTTCTCTTTGTAATAATATATTTTCAGTAGTATTTTTTTCAAGTGCCTTTGATAAATTAATACTTATCATTTCTTTTAATAAATTAGGCTTGGTTCTAATTAATTGTGCTCTACCTGTAAAGGCATCTTCTTTTAAACCATCTGCTTTGTTAATTAAATCAGCAATGCGCATACCTGGCTGTAATTCATAAACATCGGGTCTGTATACAGCACCGCTTAATACTACTCTATTCTGGTACCTATTAATAATTTTTGAAATGCTTACTAAATCACCGCTTTTGGGTTGGTACTTTCCAAATTCTGATTTAGATAAATCCTTAACCGATTTTTCTTTATCATTTTTCTGAATAATTTTAACCATTGCAGAATAAGCATTATCACTAAAGCCGCCTGCATATTCTAAAATTTGACTAAAGCTTTCATTGCCTATAACTTCAAAAATGCCTGGTCTTTTGACTTCACCGGTTAACTCTATTCTGTTTTTATAAGCAGGCACACGAATAATATCATTATCCTTTAAACCAATATTTTGTGATTGATCTCCATATTGTAAAAAGCGGTATAAATCAACTTTCGTAAAAATTTTATTATTTCTAATTACTTCTATTTCTCTATATGAACCAATTGCATTAGGCCCACCAGCTTCAGACAATGCACTTATTACATTCGATAATGAGGAAACATTATAAGTGCCGCTTTTATAGGCGCCAATTATTGTAATATGAATAGTTCTAATATCGCCTAAACTAATATCTAATTTTGATTCTCCTCTTGCTAAACTTGAATAAGCGGTCGCAGCCATTTGTTGTTTAATTCTAGTTTTAGCGGCTTCAATACTTAGGCCTGCTACTTTTATTTGACCCACATTGTCTACTTGAATTTTCCCTTCCTTACTAACTGTTAAATCACTTGAATATTCTTGAACACCATAAACCACTAATTTAATAACATCATTTGGCCCAATTTCATAATTTAAAGGTGTTGCAATAATTTTATTAGCTGCATTACCAGTTGAATTTGAAGTTGTAGCAAATAATTCTGAGCCATATAACAAAGTATTAAGGCTAGTATTAATAGTTACTGTTGTACTATCTTTAACTGAATTTGTAGGAGCATTTTGTGACATTACATTGCCTCTTTTAACAGACTTTGCCATTACAATTCCAGTAATGCCGTTTATTCTGTCTTTTAATTTCGAAAACTCAGCTGGTGACATACCCTTAGCTATTGCCTGAGATTCCACTTGATCAATAGTCATTCCAGATTGCTTTAGTTTTTGCTGAATGGCTGTAATTTGATTATCACTTAATGCATCTACTTTTAAAGTGCTTAAATCACGGCCACCTAAAGGGTCTTGTGCATAAACAGACAAACTAAATGCTAGCAAAATAACAAATGTAAAAAAGGGCTTAATAAATCTCATATTGGGCGTTTTTATTATAAATAATGATTATGAACAAAGCTTGCGCATTCTTAGTCACATTTTAATGTGTAAAGAAGTACTATACAATGTTTTATAGTTAAAATAAGTAATTAATTGGGGGTGCCCAAAGATAGGTATTAAATTTATAAAAAGTGTTAAATACAAAGCCTTAAAAACCCCTTTTGAGCAAATTTATTTAAAGTATATTTGGGCTATATTTATACCGAAAATTGAATGGAATGAAGAAACAGCAACAGTTTCTAAGAAATATTAGCTACACATTAGATATTATCATAATATTAATAGCCTATTTAATTGCTAAGAAATTTAATTATAATATTGATTTACAATACTTTAGCTACCCTTTTTTCTTTTTATCAGTGGTTTTATGGTTTGTAATGTCAGTTTTTTCTAAAATTTATTTTGAAAAAAGGTCAAATAAGTTCGCAGAAGAAATGGTACAAATGATTTACCATTCTATCCTGTTTATTGTTAGCTTAAGCTCTGTATTATTTTTTCTTAACCTAAACCATAAATTTCCCTCCAAATTTGTACTAGTTTTTGCCAATATTTTAACCTTTTTGGCTATTTTATCTAAATATGCTATTCGCAAAAAAATTCACGCTTATTTAAACAAAGGAATCTTTTATGACCATGTATTACTAGTAGGGTCAACCAAGGCAGCTGAAGAATTTATTGATGCTGTAAAAAAATACTATTACTATGGTTATAAATGTATTGGATACATTGACGACCAAAATCAATTAAAAAAAGAATGTACCTATTTAGGAAATTTAAACGATTTACACACAATTTTAAGAACTAAAGAAATAGATGAAGTATTTATTGCACTTCCAACTGGCGAAAACGAAAAAATACAAAACTGTATTGCAATATGCGATGGATTAAATGTTAAAGTACGCATCTTGCCTAACTTAAGTGAATTCACATCATCTTCAGTATATATAAATAATATAGGACTTCTACCAGTTGTTAATGTCGGCGATTTGCCATTGGATAAAAGAGAAAATAGGCTTCTTAAAAGAAGTTTTGATATATTCTTCTCATTATTGTTTTTTATTTTATTAGGTAGCTTTATTTTCCCATTACTTGCTATTATTATAAAACTCTCTTCAAAAGGTCCTATATTTTTTAAACAAGAAAGGTGGGGCTTGAATAATAAAAGAATTACTTGTTACAAGTTTCGATCTATGTATAAAGAGAGTAGTGATTTGGATGAAGACGGAAATTTTCAACAAGCTTTTAAAAATGACCCTCGTATTACTCTTATTGGAAAAATTTTACGTAAAACCAATATGGATGAATTGCCTCAGTTTTGGAATGTGCTTATGGGAAATATGTCTGTAGTGGGTCCTAGACCTCATCCTACCCAATTAAATATACAATCTATGGAGCTAGTTGATAACTATATGCTAAGGCATATGGTAATACCTGGTATTACTGGACTAGCACAAGTAAATGGTTGCAGAGGAGAAACTAGAACCACAGAGGATATGCAAAAAAGAGTCAATTTTGATTTATACTATATTCAACGCTGGAATTTTTGGTTGGACTTACAAATTATAATACAAACAATAATTAATATTTTTAGAGGAGATCAGAATGCTTATTAATGCATTAAATAAAATTCATTGAAAAAATTATTTTTCACTTTTCTTTTTATTTTAGTTTTTTTCATACAATCAATTTCACAAAATGTATGGGAGAATTCTAATTCAGAAGTATATCCGTTTTTATATAGAATGGCTCAGAAAGGATTTATTGAATATAATGATTTAATTAAACCTGTTAATAGAGTAAATGTTTTAAATGTACTTAATATTATAAAACTGAAAGATTCGACCCTAAGCAACATAGAAAAAAAAGAAGTTAATTTCTATTTGCAAGAATATAGTAGGCCCACTAAAGAACAAATTTCACTATTTAAAAAAGATCAAAATAAAAGATGGAGGGCTGGTGCTATTATTTCAAATGATTTTGAATTTTATTTTGACCCGCTTTTAAGTGTAAATAATTTTTCAGGAACGAATAAAAATATAAAGCAATTAAGTAATGGTTTTGAATTTTGGGGTACTGCAGGAAAAAATAAAAATTTAGGGTATCAAGTATATTATCGCGACTATACAGAAACAGGAACTGTGAAAAATAATTTTAGAGAAGAATCGTATACTCCAGGTAAAATTTTAATAGGAGCAAAATCTGATAATAAAATAAATTATACCGATGTTAAAGCGAATATCAATTATAGCTTTAAAAAAGGTAATATTAGTTTTGGAAAAGATAATATTGTTTGGGGTTATGGAGAAAATAGCAATATTGTGTTATCCAACAAAGCACCTTCTTATCCTTATATTAGATTAGATTATAAGCCTCTTAAGTGGCTTAATTTTAACTACACGCATTCCTGGTTAAACTCAAACATTGCTGATTCTGCTTTGTCTTATTTTACAAATTCAGGTAGAATTGATAACGACTTTCGCTTGGTTTTTATACAAAAGTACTTAGCCACTCATTCCATTGAAGTACAAGCCATGAAAGGCTTAAATATAGCCATTGGGGAATCTATTGTATATAGTGACAAAATGGACCCTGGGTTTTTAATTCCTATAAACTTATTTAAATTTTACGATAATAACAGAAGCAATTATCTAATTGAGGCTGGCTCTAATGGGCAATACTTTTTATCGTTAAGTTCAAGAAATCAAATAAAAAATACGCATTTATATTCTACCTTGTTTATTGATGAAATAAAAGTAAGCTCAATATTTAACAAAGCAGAGAGTCGTAATCAATTAGGATATAATTTAGGAGGGTCTATAACAGATGTATTTATTCCTTATTTAACATTAGGAGTAGAGTATACAAGGGTCAACCCATTTGTATACTCTAATTTAATTCCTGCACAAACTTATACAAGTTATAACTATAGCTTAGGTGATTGGATGGGTAATAATTTTGATAAAGCTATAGTATTTGCTAAATACACGCCTATAGCAAAATTGAAATTAGTAGCACGTTATCAAAAAATTCGAAAAGGTGGGCCTGGAACCATATATGAACAGTATACAGCTCAACCACAACCATCATTCTTATTCAATTATATTAAAACCAGGTCCGATATTTTTTTACAAGCCAGATATGAATATATTAATAATATTTACCTAACTAGCTCTTTAACACTTATGCAAACAAAACTAGCAAATGGAAATTTTATTAAAGACAACACTTATCAATTAGGCATTTCAGTCGGGCTACCATAAATATTTTCAATAAATAAAAGCCCCACAAATGTCCAAAAAGGAAAGGCACCCATGGGGCCTTCAAAAAATACATCAAAGCTTCCATTAATCATAAAGGCTAGAAGTATAGAAGTTATTGCCAATGTTTTACCTGCTAATTTTCTAGTAAATAAGGGTTTGAAAACTGACACTAGCCAAATTATCCAAGCTATAAAAACAAAATATCCAAACCTAGCTAAAATCGTCAAATGAAAATTATGAGGAGATCTTAAATTATCATCTGTATTTAATATATCGTTTCCCGCTAAACTAATACCAAGGCCCTTCCCAACAAAAAAATGCTGAAGTGTAAAACTTTCATTTATAAGCTTAGCCCACCATATTAAACGCCAAACTTTATTTTCAGCTAAATTTCCATCAATATTAGTACTCACAATAGAACTAAAGTTATCTGTAATTTGAGACAGGCTAATAGTTCTTCCCTGAGCATCTCCTTGAATATCTATTGCCACAAATAAGCTCATACCTATAACCATTATAATAGGCACAAATTTTAAAATTTTCCTAACAGGCTCATTTAATATTTTTTCTTTTGAGAAGAAAAAAAATGAAAATAATGCAAGAATATATGCCACACTACCCGATCTTGTAAAAGCTAATAAAATTAAAAAATTTATTACAATTAGAATAGTATTCGCTATTAACCATTTTCTAGAATATCTTTCATTATAGAAAAACATTAAAATAGAACTAATTAATAAATTCACCGACTTGTCTCCATTTTTATATATTATAATATTTTGGTTACCAAAAATATTAATAGGTGGTAAATAAAGAAATACAAAGTAAAATAAAATAAAATTTAAAAAAAGTACCAAGGGCACCCACTTGTAAATTTGGATTATTTTTTTCCAAATAAAATCATACTCAATTTTAAAGAAATAAATTATAAAAGCAAACCAGGCATATTGAAAAGCTAATGAGTCACGAAGAACATTTAATATTGAATACTGAAATACTCCAAATAAAATATAAAAAAAAGATATAAGTATAAAAATACCTACTATAATTTGTTTCCTATCTAATCCAATTTCAAACTGCTTTCGATTAATGAATAAAATAAATAGTCCAGTTACTAATAAAATTTCAGCCATATAAGAATAAGCCACTCCTTTATTAAAAAAAACATAAAGTAGTAATACTAAAAAATATAATTTTAAATAGGCTCTATTTAACAACTGCATGTAATAAATATTTTATTGATATTTGAAATTGGTTGTTGTATTTATCAGAATAAATAGAGGGCACATCATAAGCAGAACCATCTTCAATTCTAATCCATCTGTAATTTAAGGCATGTGTATTGGTAAAACTTGCAGAAAGTAGTATATTTCTAATAGGCATTAATTGTAGTTCTAAGCGTTGCGTTAAGTCTACCCAATATCTATTATAATAACCATAGCCATTTGCAGCATAGGGGTTATAATAAACAGAATAATAAAAATCATTATTAAAAACAGTTCTTTCTACAAAAACACCAATTTTATTGTATCCCTTATTCCAACTTAAACTAATGCTCTGATTATTTGAACCAGGCCCTATAGAAGCCCCCATTAACTGCCCATTATTAGACCAACCCTGATTCACAATATTGCTCAAATACCAACTATTTGGTTTGCCCCCGCCCCAGGGATTCCCTTCATACAAAATATCTCTAGAATTGGTTAATTGCAATTGAGTGAATTCTACATTTAAACTTAAATAAGAATCAAATAATTTTAAGGGAACAAGCTTGGTAGCTCCAAATACAAAGGCGGGCCTCATTCTTTCTTTAAAAAACTTCCAAGGCCAAGGAGCTTCATTGGGAAGTCCAATTTCTCCATAAAATTCTGCATGGTCTTCGGGCATTGCGAAACGAAAGAACATGGAACCAACTTCTTGTTTTGGCAAATCCTTACTAAAGAAATTAACGGTATCTCCTAAAGCATTAGTGGCATGTCTATAAAATTGCCTAGCATAAGCATAACCAATATAAAAATTAGGTATCCACTTTGGTTGGTAATTAATAGTAATGCCATCAATTTCTCTTTCATCTAAATTTTTAAATACCTTACATGCTTGACAAGCATTTAATAATTCTTGGTCTATTTCGGTATATTTTGTCGTATCTAATTTACCCACTACGCCAGCTAATTCAAAACTTCCTATATAAGTTTTAATTGGTTCAACTGTTTTTAAATAATAATGCTGAAAGCCAGCTGCATTATTGGTAAATACCAAACTATTTCTTTTACCAGGTCCCCACCAAATATTTTCATTGGAAACACCTGCAGCTATATATTTGAATTTTATACCTGCACGTGATTGTCCAAGTGTTGTTTCTTCAATTCTATCAAATCCAAATTGTCTAAAATTATCAATATTATTTGCAACCATACCAAAATACTTAAACATAAAATTACCATCCCCCGTATTACCTGGGTAATACTCCTGTATTAAATTTTGTACAGTTAGTTTTTCAGGTTGGTAATTAATGTCAAAAATTAATAATTTTAAATTTATACCATAACTATATCTTTCCTGCCAGCCTCTTGCAGGATACATATTACCGTCATTAAAACTTATGGGCTGAAGTGTATTATTTTGTTGATCAAAACTAAAATTAATTGATTGTACAATGTCCTTAGAAGTACCCTTTAGTTTACTCTGCAAAAATTGAAAAGAACTAGTTGATCGTATTAAAAATGAATTAGAAATTACTCCATTACTATCATTCAATAATTGTTTTGTTCTTTGATAATCCATTAAATGAATATCATCAAAAAAACTATTTTGCGCATTACCTATCAAATAGCAAAACAATAAAACATTAAAAATTATAAACTTTTTAACTACCATAAATAAATAGTATTTAAAAATACATATACGTTGGAAACTCTATTATTATTCTGCCATAAGTAATTTTTTGAATTCACCCATTCCATATTTAAATTAAATAAAAAGTGGTTGTACTTTTGCTTTAATTGAATGCCATAAGCATAATCATCCCAATAAGGAGCTCCGCCATCATAGGCTAAAACATTAGTAACCCCCATTGGATCATGTGCTATATGTTGAAATTTAATACCGTATTTGTTCCATCCTTTGTTTAAACTAATATCAAAAGTTTGAACATCATTGCCCCAACCAGATCCTGCACCCAAAATTTGATTTTCATTAATATATCCCCCATTTTGATGGACATACCAATTCCCTGCAGGCCTTTGTAAATAGCTTGTTCTTTGAGACATTTGTGTAGCCTCAGCCTCAAAATTTAAATAAACTTTTTCATTTAAGTATTGGATTTTTTTTAGCCCATAAATAGATGCAGCTGAATGGGCCATATCTAAGATTAAATCTCTTGAATTAGATGAGCCATCGTTCCAACCATATTCAAAATAAACTTCGGCATGTTCTTTGGGGAAAACATATTTAACTGAGCCGCTTAACACTTGGTCAATTGGGAGTGAGTTATCCTGATATGTGTTTCTAAATAAAGGCTTTAGGGCTATTAAATAATACTCCTTTAATTTACTACTAGGATTTTCTTGTGTTGGAAGTGTAAAAGCCCTATTTGCTGTAAGATAAAAATTTTTTAAAAAGAAGGGTCTATATGACATTGAAAGTAGACTTAAATAGTTAGTATGCTTAGTATAGCCAGTTAGCTTTAAATTTGCATTTTCATAGCCCAAAGGCGGATTATAGGTTAAAGTACCTCCTATAACATTTAATTCAAAACTTCCCAAAGGTGTTTTTAAGGGTCTATTGGTACCGATATTAAAATGATTAAAACCTGGGGCATTATTAGACATTAATAAGGAACTATATTGTCCTGGCCCCAACCATAAATTTTGGGTACTTGCTCCTATACTTATTGGACCAAAATCCATTCTTAAACTAGATTGCCCTAACGTTAATTTACTCAGTGCTGAAGTTCGTTGTCCCCAACTACCATTTGTTTCATAAGGGTCCGATGCTGTTTTAAAAAACTCTGGCCTTAAAGTTAAATGAATATTACGCCATCTCATATAAACGCCGCCACTTCCAACAAATTGATAGCCTTTTGAAAAACTTAAGGGTCCATCGTTCCAACCATATGGGTGATGTGAATTATATTTTTGTAAAAAATTAATGGGGAGTAGTTGAATATCCGAATGTTTTCTTTCTACCAAGTGCCCATGGTTTTCAAATTCAGGGTCAATCATGGCAAGTAAACTATCGTAACCTAATTTAGGAGTTAGAATATAGGGGCGAATAGTTAATGACTGTTCTGGTTGTAATTTACCTAGTAATTGTAAATCACGAATATTATCATCAAAATCGGTATAGCCCACAGCCATGGGTATGCGTAATTTATTTTTAGGTCCATCATAAGGAGTAGGTAGCAAATTTTGAACCCATCTTCTAAAATTAGATATGGGTTTTAGAGTATCTGCTTGTTGTTCTTGTGCTTTTAAATTTATACATAATAAACTGCCTATAATTACCATATAAACGGGTAAAAAATAGTTAGTTGTTTTTTGTACTTTTATCACTGCTCAAAGATAAATATTAATAAGCAAAATTGATGCTTTCCCTACTTAAGATTTGCCTTATAATTTGATATCTTTGAAACTCAATATGTTTAAACATTAATGAAAATTTCAGTAGCAATTATTGTATACAATGGAGCTCAGTATTTGCGCACACAGCTAGATTCCATACTAGCTCAAACACATAAAGTGGATGAATTAATTATTTGCGATGATGCCTCTTCCGATAATACCAAAGAAATACTAGAAGAGTATAAAAACAAGCATCCCAATTTGTTTTATATTTATTACAACACCAAAAATATAGGTCCTACAAAAAATATAGAAAAGGCTATTCAGGTCTGCACAGGTGAATTAATTCTACTTGCAGACCAAGATGACTATTGGGAAGCCCATAAAGTAGAAACTATTGTAAAATGGTTTGAGCAAAACCCAACAATGAATGGAGTATTTACAAATGGTGCTTTAATTAATTCAAAAGGGGAATTAGATAATAAATATGCATTATGGGATGTGATGAGTTTTCCTTATAAAACTATTAAAAGTAAAACTGAACTAAATAGCAATTTAAAATTATACATTAACGCAGTTGAAAATGCTATTACAGGTGCTACACTTGCCATTAGAAATAATTTAGCTTTTTTAAAAAAGCCCTTCCCTACAATTAAAAATTTAGTGCATGATAGATGGCTAGCCATTAATTTAGCAGAAACAAATAGCTTAGGTATATTAGAGGATAAATTAATTCGCTACAGAATTCATTCAGCCCAAGCTATTGGAGGAATGACAGAAAATATAGAAAAGTATATTGAATTAAATACCAATTTATTAGAAGGTATACCCAATATAAATAAAAGTATTGCAAGCTTTAAAGACCTTAGGTATATTTTAAATAAAATTGAAATTAATTTAGAAATTCAAAACGTAATTGCAGAAATAGAAACTAAGAGTTTTGACAATACTAACTATATAGCTATTTTAAAAAATAAGCGTACAATGTATTTAGAATACGGCTATACAAAATGGCCATTACTTAGCTACCTTAGAAAATTTAAAAAACTATTTATAGCTTAACAATAAAATGACTAGATTTTATCTAAAAAGCCATTTAGGTATACTTTAAAATAACTGTTTTTAAGTATAAATAAATGGTAAATACAAAACCATATTAACGATATAATTGAAATAGAAGTTAAAACCATTATACTATCGTTTATAATGGATTTGAATATAATTACAAAGACTAAATAAGGCAGAGCACCCACTAATTGTTTTAAAAACATATTGGTAAGCCCACCTACTTTGAAATACTTTTTTGTAAAATAAATAAATGAAACCGATACAGATAATTCAGTTACTAATATAGTTATAGCTTCACCCACTTCCATTAATGAAGGCACTAATAATATAGAAAGTACAATACTTACAGACATACCAATAATGGCAGAATACAGTATCTGCCTGTCTTTGGCTAGGGCACTTAATACTTGAAAGCCAAATATAGAAGAGAGACTTACTATTAAAATTAAAGGGGCTGTTATTTGAAGGGGCAGTATGGACCTATCAAAGTTTTGACTAAATAGTACATGTACTATTTCCTTGGCACAAGAAATAAATATAACAATAGCTGGTATAGATAAACTAACTAGTACAAAAAATACTTGCCTAATAAGCTCTCTAAATTTTTCAATTTGCTGGCTATGGTATAAATTAATTAAACTTGGAAATATAGCAACTGTTACAGCACCAAATACTGCAATGATTAATTTATTTAATTTAAGCGCTGTGGAGTAATATCCCACACTTTCATTATTAGCTAGAAAGCCTAATAAAATAGTATCTAATGAAAAATAAATACTAATTGAAAATATAGTTAAGAAAATATATAATAGTGGCTTAATGTGTTTTCTTAAATCTAAATTAGAAAAGGTTTCTTTATTAAGTGAAATATGTTTACTTAAATTATTAAAATTAATAATGGCTAATAATACACTTAAGCCAAACTGCATTCTCATATAGTTCACATAGTCAAATTGTGATTTAATGAGTACAAATACAAAAATGATAAAAAAGAAACGAATAACAAATTGTCTAATGGCAATAAACTTAAATTGGTTCATGCCATTAAAAAACCATTCTAAATAAAATACTTGAAAAAAGAAATAAGCAATGGTCCAATAAAAAAGTACTTTTTCATTATTGAGTTGTGGTATAAAAAATACTGCAGCTAAAAAAAGAAAGGATAGCCCTAGTGTACAAATTAAATTAATGGTGAAAATTTCAGCAAATATTTTAGTACGCTCTTTAAGTTCGTTTTGCACTTTAGCAATTTCTCTAATACCATAAATAGGAATACCTAGTGCTGCTAACATTACAAAATACTTAGCTATACTTTCAGCAAAATTTAAAACCCCAACATGTTCTGGGCCTAAAGTTCTTGCCAAATAAGGAAAAGTAATCAAAGGAAAAAATACCTGTGATATAGCAAGCAGCACATTATAAAAAACACTATTCTTTACCGACATGAATTAAAAGTACAAAAAAATAGGTAAATGGGCTATGAAAAATAAGCCTGTATGCTGTTCTTTATATTTAAGAAAAATATAAAAATAGACTTCTTAGAACGCTTCCAAAATTTATCATTTCTTATATAGCTGCCCTCGTCCCAAGTAGTAATAATTTCCTTGGTTATAGTGCCTAGTCTAATTTCACTAGGATCAACAAACTGCTTGAATATGTCAAAAGGGGTAGAAATTTTTGCGCTTTGTTTTAATAAATACTGGGCAGTGGGTTTATTTAAAGAATAGCCATAAGTACAGTAAATGGTATGAAGTAAGGGCTCACCAATAGTGTACTTACCCTCAATAAGATGGCCTTTAGACCTTTTTACCTTGGCATTTCCCTCCCAGGCACCCCAAAAAAAGAAGTCATACTGCTTAGATATAGGTTCAAAATAGGTTTTCAACAGACTAAAATCAAGGATTTTGCTATCCGATTCAAGGACCAAAAAATGCTCCTCATTATTGGTAGCGGCTTTAACTATTTGTCTTAAAATTCTTCGATGGCCCAATAAACAGGCAACCTCGGTTGCCATTAAGGCCTGGCCAGTTCTTTCTTTGGATTTTTCTATAATGGCCTTTAAAAAAGGAATATGGGTATTACTCGGATATATAGACTCTGAAATAGTAAACTGCTTAAATTGTTGGCGCATAGCTTCTACCCTTGCTGTTCTGTCCTTTTCTAAAGGAGAGTATAGAATATAAGTATTGATTGCTGCTACCATAAAACTTACAAAAAACTAAAATTATAATGATCAAAGGTACCAAACCTATTATTTATTTGAGCATAGGGCGTCATAAACAATTGAGGATATCCATTAGGGTATAATATATAATGTGGCTTTTTTAATAAATAGGCAAGATGAATGGGTAAGCTATCGGCCCCTAGAATTAATTCAGCGTCTTGTATTAATTGAATAAGTGTTTTAAAATT
>Ga0114959_10000461_pt1 | contig 38486 bp, 28 predicted proteins | sample C_130625_EF_Meta_FD_87317 | JGI IMG/M metagenome (GOLD analysis project Ga0114959, IMG submission 87317) | Freshwater microbial communities from Lake Croche, Canada to study carbon cycling - C_130625_EF_MetaG | ecosystem: Environmental > Aquatic > Freshwater > Lake | place: Lake Croche, Canada... | reverse complement strand
CCATTGCCAAAGGTAAATATATTGCTTCGCTTGATTCGGACGATGTTTGGAAAGAAAATTATTTATCTACAGCTATGGGCTACATAGCTCAGTATAACTTAGATATGTTTTTTTCTAATTGGGAGTACTGTATTGGGAATCACAATAATTTAACAAATGCCCTTGAAGGTAGCCTCGAAAAAAAATATATTATTCACTCTTTTCATCTTTTTGAATATCAAGAATATAGACAACTACTAATTCAAGATACCATTAGTCCTTCCTCTGGAATTATCATCCTTAAAACTTATATGTCAAAAAAATGGGACAAAAGAATACATATTGGAGACGATAGCCTTTTACAACTAGAACTTATTCTATCAAATGTAAATACTCGAGTAGGATTTACTACTGACCTTCTTTGGAGGAAAAACAGAAGTATCGACAGTGTCTGCGATGGCCGTGTAAACATTCCTTACAGGAAATTACATATTGAAGACCTGGAATTGACGATAACCAAATTAAAACCTTTTTTAACGTCCAAAGAACACCAAATTTTAACTACGAAAATTATTCAGAATCATATTTATATCATTTACTTATCGCTGTTAAGAGGTTCGTTAAATATCGACCTGAAGAATTCTCTTCAAAAAGTACTTAATAAGCCCTTAATTGCCATTAATGCTTTACACTTAGGAATAAAAAAACACCGAAAACAAAAACTTTATGGTTTAAAATAATAAAGTGTAAGTTGCTTGGTGGTCTAAAAGTGTCAGGGTCTTCACTAATAACCGTACTCCATTTGACAATTAAAACACTGAAAGCAGGAAGTCAAAAAAGGTTGATAAAATATATTTCAACAACCTTTTTTTGATAGTTACGGATTACTATTTTTTGATGTTTTTAGGTTACTTCGTAAGGCGCTTCCGCAAGCGTTGTCGGTGTAAAAACATCAACAACGGCAAAACCCACAAAATCCAGGCATTTTATACTTTTTACTTAATGGTTTCTTTCTACTAAATTTTACTGCCTTTCTCCAATAAATATCATCGAATTTACATAAAATCATGTTAAATTTATAGTTTATTTCCATGAAAAACTGACACATTTTTCGTAAATCAATAATCCATGACTGCTAAGTATTTTCCATTTTTATTTTTAATCTCTTCCTTATTCCTATGCTCATGTGAGAAGGATACGGTTTTTACAAAACTTCCGGCCGAAGAAACCCATATCACTTTTTCAAACAGAATTACTGAGTTAGATACCATGAATGTGCTTAAATTTGAGTACGTAAATAATGGCGGGGGTGTAGCCTTGGGTGATTTCAACAATGATCAATTAGTTGATGTTTATTTCACTGGTAATCAAGTAGATAACAAATTATTCTTGAATAAAGGGGACTTCAAATTCGAGGATGTTTCTCAGAAAGCCAATGTAGAAGCCAAAGGAAAATGGTGTTCAGGGGTTGCTTTGGTCGATATAAATAATGATAAATTATTGGATATTTATGTCAGCGCTACGGCTAAAAAAGTAGCATCAGAACGAGCAAATATGCTTTATGTCAATCAAGGCGTGGGAAAAGATGGCATTCCAATTTTCAAAGAAATGGCACAAGAATATGGCATTGCTGATACTACTCACACCACAAATTCGGTCTTTTTTGATTATGATAATGATGGTGATTTGGATTTATACGTTCTCGTCAATGAGATGGACGATAACCGTTTCCCGAATAAATATCACGATAAAATTGTGGACGGCTCCTCAAAACGAACGGATAGGTTGTATAGAAATGATTTTTCGAAAACTTGTAATCACCCTGTTTTTACAAATGTGAGCAAGGAGGCTGGAATTTTGATTGAGGGCTATGGATTGGGGGTCAATATTACGGATATAAATCGTGACGGCTGGAAGGATATTTATGTCACGAATGATTATTTGACGAATGATTTGCTTTACATCAATAACCAAAATGGCACCTTCACTGACCAAGCTAAAGAATATCTCAAACACACATCCTATTCAGCCATGGGAAATGAAATTGAAGATTTGAATAACGATGGCTTAGTCGATATTCTGGCGGTAGATATGATGCCGGCGGATAATTATCGAAAGAAAATGATGACTTCTGCCAACAACTATTTGGCCTATCAAAATAATGAACAATATCATTATAATTATCAATATCCACGGAACACTTTGCAAGTAAATCAAGGCGTAAATCCTAAAACGGGAAAGCCCGTTTTTAGTGAAATGGGTTTGATGGCTGGCATTGCCGAAACCGATTGGAGTTGGACGCCGATGGTCACGGATTTTGATAATGACGGATTCAGAGACATTATCATCACCAATGGCTTCCCCAGGGATATCACGGACCAAGATTTTATGGTTTATCACGCAGAGGTGGCTAATTTAGTGAGTCCAATGATGCTTTTGGATGTTATTCCGACGGTAAAAATTTCAAATTATGCCTTTAAAAATAGGGGAGGTTTGAATTTTGAAAACGTTACGAAAGATTGGGGCATGGACACGCCAAGTTTTTCAAATGGTGCCGCTTATGCTGATTTGGACAATGATGGTGATTTGGATTATGTGGTCAATAATATCAATGATTCGGCTTTTGTGTATCGAAATAATTCCATCCAATTGAAGCCCGAAGAAAGTAATTATTTACGAATAAAATTGAACGGTTTAAAAAATAATATCAATGGGATTGGGGCTTTTATTGAGATTTCCTACGATAAAGGACAACACCAAATATATGAAACTACTCCCTACCGTGGTTATCTTTCAACCATCGAAAATGTGGCTCATTTTGGCTTGGGAAAAACCAAGAAAATTGATGAAATCAAAGTAACTTGGCAAAGTGGGAAGTATCAAATTTTGAAAAATATCGACGTTAATCAGGTCCTGGAAATGGATGAAAGATTGGCGGTGAGTAGTCAGCCGTTGGCCGTTGGCAGTTGGAAATCTACTGTTTTTTTAGATATAAGTGATTCATTGTTAATAAATTATACTCATCAAGAAGTCGATGCCATTGATTTTAACATTCAGAAATTATTACCGCATAAACTTTCTCAATTTGGCCCGTCGCTTGCCGTTGGGGATGTAAATGGGGATGGATTAGAAGACGTGTTTATTGGCGGTTCGGCCAACTTTAAAGGTACTTTTTTACTACAAAATCAAGCTGGAAAATTTACGAAATCTGATCTGATTCTGGGTGAAACTGATGCTACAAAATTGGCAGAAGACATGGGCGTGCTCCTTTTTGATGCTGACCTTGATGGAGACCTTGATTTATACATAGTTGGTGGCAGTAATGAACTACCCAAAGAGTCGCCCGAATATCAAGACCGGTTTTATGAAAATGATGGGAGAGGTCATTTTACCCAAAATAAAGCAGCTTTACCCCAATTTTTAAAGAGTGGTTCCTGCGTGAAAGCCACCGATTTTGATCACGATGGCGATTTAGATTTGTTTGTGGGTGGACGGATGGAAGTGAATGCTTATCCAAAACCCGTGTCAAGTTTTATCTTACGAAATGATTCAAAAAATGGGCTTACGAAATTTACTGACGTAACTCCAAAGATTGCGCCAAATCTCAAAAATATAGGATTAGTTTGTGATGCGCTCTGGACGGATGTTGACAATGACGGATGGATGGATCTAATGTTGGCTGGCGAATGGATGCCAATCACGATTTTGAAAAATACGAAAGGAAAATCGTTCGTTCCAAGTTCCACCGAATCGTTGAGTAAAAAGGTTGGTTTTTGGAATAGTTTGACAGCGGGAGATTTTGACAATGATGGCGACATGGATTATATCGCTGGTAATTTAGGAACTAATACACTCAACCAAGCCTCCGACGAATATCCCGTAAGTGTATACGCCAAAGACTTTAACGGAGACGGGAATTTTGATGCAATTCCAACTGTATTTTATCACGATAAGGCAGGAAAGCGAATGGAAGTGACCTTTCATGGGCGGGATGATTTGGCAAAGCAAATGAATACAATCCGTAAGAAATTCGATAATTATCAGAAGTTTGCTAATGCTGGAATTAAAGATGTTTTATCCGCCGAAGAACTGAAAGATGCGCTTGTGTTGAAGGCTAATTATTTGAAAACCAGTTATGTAGAAAATTTGGGAGAAGGTAAATTTAAAATTTCAGCCTTGCCCACGCAGACCCAAACGGCACCCATAAACGGCATGTTAGTGGAGGATTTTGATGCCGATGGAAACCTTGATGTGTTAATGGTGGGTAATGATTTTGGCAATGAAGTTTCGGTGGGACGTTTGGATGCTTTTAATGGTTTATTATTGAAAGGAGACGGCAATGGAAATTTCAAACCAGCCTCCCTTTCGGAGAGTGCTTTCTGTGTATCGGGAGATGCCAAAGGCTTAGTGAGAGTAACAAATCCAAATGGAAAGGCTTTAATAATGGCAAGCCAAAATCGGGCGGATTTAAAAACTTTTGGGGGCATAAAATCTTTATTGACTAAACCTTTAAAAACCAACGATTTCGTAGTTATTGAACACCTAAAAAATGGAAAAACTCGCAAAGTAGAAGTGGGTTATGGAAGTTCATTTTTGTCGCAATCCTCAAGAAGTATTTTACTTTCTCCAAACGTAAAATTGGTGGAAGTAGTTGATTATCAGGGAAAAAAGAGAAGTTTGTAGCATAAAATTTAATTGTGGAAGTTTCCGAATCAGAATGCATCACAGGTTTCACCTACGACGGATTTTTCCAGGAAGTAGAAATAGATTACCAGCGTTTTGATTGGGAAACTTTCTGAAAGTTTATGCTACTTTCAGAAATCTGAAAATATGATCAGTTCAAAAAAAAGTTCTTTGGAATCTCATTCAAATATCTTTTGTGCTGTAATCCACAGGCGAAGTTTTATATCAACATTATTCATAAAAATAACATTATATCGTATCCAGATTAAGATTATTAAGATTTTAAACGATTTAATTTTGATATTCATACAGCTAACAATAATTTTGCAGTAATTTAACAGAACAGTATAGAACACTTTAGAAACTAAATATTCAACATTTTCAAAATAAATGGCAAATTTAACATTAGGAGACAAAGAATATTTTCCAGGAATCGGGAAAATTCAGTTTGAGGGAAGGGAATCAGATAACCCGATGGCGTTTAAATGGTACGATGAAAACCGTTTGATTGGTAATAAAACGATGAAAGACCAATTGCGTTTTGCAACGGCTTATTGGCATACCTTCTGTGGAACGGGCGCTGATCCATTCGGGCCTGGAACTAAAGCATTTCCATGGGATACAAAAAATGAAATTGTGGGTCGTGCGAAGGATAAAATGGATGCCGCTTTTGAATTTATGACTAAAATCGGTACGCCTTTCTATTGTTTCCACGACATTGATTTGGTGGATGAAGGAAGTTCGTTGTTGGAATACGAAGGTAATTTGCAAGCCATTGTTGACTACGCCAAACAAAAACAAGCGGTGAGTGGCGTTAAATTATTGTGGGGAACCGCCAATGTATTCTCGAATCCGAGATATATGAATGGTGCTTCAACCAATCCAGATTTCAATGTTTTGGCGCATGCAGGTACGCAAGTAAAAAATGCCATTGATGCAACCATTGCTTTGGGTGGCGAAAATTATGTATTCTGGGGTGGTCGTGAAGGGTATATGTCGTTATTGAATACTGACATGAAACGTGAAAAAGCACACTTAGGACGATTTTTGACGATTGCTCGTGATTATGCTCGAAAGAATGGATTTACGGGTAAATTTTTCATCGAACCAAAACCTTGTGAACCAACCAAGCATCAGTATGATTATGATGCTGAAACGGTAATTGGTTTCTTGAAAGAACATGGTTTAGAAAATGATTTTATGTTGAATTTGGAAGTAAATCACGCTACTTTGGCGGGTCATACTTTCCAACATGAATTGCAAGTGGCGGCTGATTCCGGTATGTTAGGCAGTATTGATGCCAACCGTGGCGATTATCAAAATGGTTGGGATACCGACCAATTTCCAACAAATTTGAATGAATTGGCAGAAACGATGTTGATTATTTTGGAAGCAGGTGGAATCACGCAAGGAGGTATCAATTTTGATGCAAAAACTCGAAGAAATTCAACCGATTTGGAGGATATTTTCTTGGCTCATATTGGTGGAATGGATGCTTTTGCAAGAGCTTTGGTGATTGCGGACGACATATTGAAAAAATCGCCTTACAAAAAACTTCGCACCAACCGTTACGCTTCCTTTGATGCGGGTAAAGGGGCCGATTATGAAGCTGGTAAGTTAACTTTGGAAGATTTGAGAGCGTTTGCTCTTGAAGTAGGAGAACCAAAACAAACCAGTGGAAAACAAGAGATGTTCGAAAACATTATTAATCAGTACATTTAGAAGTTAGTGATGAGTTATGAATTAAAAATTAGGAAGTAGAAGTATTGGAACCTTAAATTTCAGAATCCATTTTTTAAATCATAACTCATAACTCAAAAATTACAACTCAAAATTCATAATTCCTTAAAGTGAGCCTCTCACAATCAATTTACAATCACTGGCAATTTTCCCTTTTTGTCGATTGTGAACTAAGCTTCCCGCTAGTTTACCCATTTGAACAAAATCATTGGAAATGGTAGTAATGCCACTATCATCCAAAATTTCCTTGATGGGCGTATCGTCGTAGGATAAAACTCCAATATTTTTCCCCAACTTCAAGCCTTTTCGGTAGGCATAATTCACGAAGCGAACCAAATCATTTTCTAGGAATAAAAAGTAGGCGTGTCCTTCTTCCAAATGTTCGAATTCGAGATTATTTACCACTTTATTTTTAATATGATAATCTTCGCAAAATCTTTTGAAACCCTTCAAAATGCCCTCAGGCGTGTACTGAAACTGGTTTTTAATCAAAAACAAAGTCAGACTTTTATACTTTTTAATCATGGATAATGCATCACTCAAACCTTGATAAAAATTTTGTTCAAAATCTTGATAAAGCACAGCGTAGGTATCATCTAATTTATCCACATCTATATCCAAAATCAACAATTTTTCTTTCGGGATTTGTTTAATAATTCCATAAATATCTTGGTTAAAATGAGGCATAATGATGTAGAAATTATAATTGCCAAGGTTGTTAACAATTATATTTTCAAAAACCGTTAAGTCGTGATAATGAAAGAATAGATGGATAGAAACTTGGTCACCCAATGATTCTTTTAAAGCTTGAAAAAGGATTTCTTTATATGAATTCATCGCATCGAATAGGACAAAAACGTGCATCGTTGTTTGTACGTCAGTGGAGTTGATAAAATATCCTTTTCCGTGTTGAGAAGCCACAATTCCCCTTTCACGCAGTTCTTTGTATGCACGAATAGCCGTCATCCGAGCAACCGTCAACTGATCCGTTATTTCATTGATGGTGGGTAATTGGTCACCTCTTTTCAGAACACCTTGTTGGATTCGTTCAATAATTTCATCCACAATTTGTTGATACTTAGGTGTTTGGGCGTTGGGCTGTATGTTCAATGATTTTTTCATAAGGGGATTTCTTACCCTTAAAGTTACAATATTTTGGTGATTAGTATAAAGGTTTTTTGTGTATTTGAAAAAAACGAAAACGCTTATGGAATTATTGACAGAAAACGTCGCTGAAGAAAGAGCACTGAGTCCCTACGAAATTGAAAGAGATAAACCTATGCCCAGCAGAAACCACGGAAAATTACAAATGCGTATTGGAAGATCACTTTTGAATCAATACGAAAATCGCTTTGATATTGTTTCAGAACCACCGTTACAAATGCTTGAACGTCCAGGAGTTCCAGATTTAGCTTTTTTCAAGGTTCAAGAAAGTGATTGGTTTGATGATGAAACTAAGATTACAGAAGTTCCGCTGGGAGTGATTGAAATTCTTTCTTCAAGTCAATCTGAGCAAGAATTAATTGCTAAATTTCCTCAATATTTCAATTTGGGCATTAAAACGGTTTGGCTTGTGGTGTCAGTTTTCCAACCAATCTATGTTTTTGATACGCCTCGTAGTTATCAAACATTCACCCTTGCCAATCCAATTTTAAAAGATGCCCTTCTGGATGTTGAATTAGATTTGAATAAAATTTTTGCATAGCTAATGTTTTGAGAAGTAGGGGTTAGTTTTTAGTGTTTTAACTCGCTATCAATCAGAAAATTATCATAGATTCAAACACATACTCATTTCTAACGTATATCCATAACAAAATAAACCCACAATTGATAAAGTTCGATGGTGGGTTAATAATTATATGGTACAAGCATTAATATTTTAGTTTTTTCTAATTCTCCAAACCGATACGTTTCACTAATTACTATTTTAACATAGAGGTTTAGAGAATTTGAGGCCTTTACTTTTTGAAAAATGACCGCTTAAATATTAATATTTACCCAGTGCAAGCATATTTTATGCGAAGCAAAATAAATTTCTTACTTCAGAAATCCCTCCTCATCCTCTTTCGGCTTAGTTGCTTGTTGTTGAATACCCGTCGAATCTGTAACGATATACGAACTATTACAGCCCAAATCCGCTCCGTTCGGCTTTCTGAAAGGTTCTTTCTTGAATCCTGCAATGGCTAAAGATTTATCGGCGTAAACCATATCCATGAATTTGCCGTAGGCAGGCATGGCCATTTTTGCTCCTTGACCGAGGGCAAGACTACGATAATGAATACTTCGGTCATCGCCACCCACCCATACGCCTGCCACCAAACTTTGGGTTACGCCCATAAACCAGCCGTCCGAATAATTGGAAGTTGTCCCCGTTTTGGCCCCAATATCGTTGCCTCTGGTGCAGTTATATCGATTCAAACCTTGTGCCGTTCCCCCTGGTTCTTGAATGGCGCCTTTCAGCATATATGTCATTTTATAAGCGGTTTCAGAACTGATAACCTTTTTAGAAGTTGTTTCAAAACGTTTCAATTCATTACCATTTTTATCTTCAATTCTTAAAATTAAAATCGGGTCAATTTTTTCCCCTTCATTCATGAAGGTACAATAAGCCGCCACTTGCTCATAAACCGATACTTCACTGGCTCCTAGACAGAGAGCTGGCGTTTCATTCAACTGACTTTGAATGCCCATACGGTTAGCAAATTCAGCTACGGCATGTGGCTTCAATTGCTTCATTAATTTGGCTGAAATAGAATTAATTGAAAGTCCCATCGCACGGCGGAGGGTCATACTAGCATTAGAAAAATATCCTTCTGAATTCTGGGGAGTCCAGGTTTTCCCCGTTAATCCGTCTTCTTGTCCAAAAGTTACCGCTTCGTCCACCACATTATCGCATATATCTGCTACACCATTTTCCAAAGCCGCCGCATAAACAAAAGGCTTGAAAGTAGAACCTGGCTGACGTTTCGACTGGCGCACGTGGTCGAATTTGAAGAATTTAAAATTAATTCCACCAATCCAAGCCTTCACGTGTCCATCGTTAGGATTCATCGCCATAAAGCCACAATTCAAAATTCTTTTGTAATAATTCATCGAGTCCAAGGGAGAAAACGTTGTGTCTTTGTCGCCTGAATAAGAAAAAACCGTCATTCTTACGGGCGTTTTCAATATTTTCCATACGGCATCTTCATCCCCATTAAATTCCACCATCAATGCTTTATATCGTTGCGTTCGTTTCATGGCATCTTTCAAAAATCCCTTGATTTCGTGCATACGCTCATCCACCCAAGGATTACGCCCTTTCCAGTGCGCATAAAACTTTTTCTGTTGGTCTCTCATGTGGTTATCTAGCGAAACCTGAGCGTATTTTTGCATTCTGGAATCGATGGTCGTGTAAATTCTCAAACCACTCGTGTATAGATTAAATTTATCAGCATCATCACGGGTAGAATTTATATCGGCAATAATGGATTGCAATTGTTTTTTGAGAGACTCTCGCAAATAGGGAGCTTCACCAGTATTTTGATTTTCTACTTTAAAATTCAATCCCAAGGTTTCAGACTGAAAATCAATGGATTCTTCTTGAGAAATGTATCCGTAACGATACATCTGACTCAAAACGACATTTCTGCGTTCTATGCACCGTTCTGGATGACGGCGTGGGTCATATAAAGAAGGATTCTGTAACATACCAATTAGTGTAGCCGCTTCTGTTTCGGATACCTTATTGATGTCTTTTCCAAAATAAGTTTGGCAAGCCACCCTGATTCCGTAGGCATTATTGCCGAATTCCACTTCATTCAAATACATTTTTAAAATCTCCTGTTTGGTGTAACGACTCTCTAAACGAATGGCCAAAATCCATTCTTTTGTTTTGGCAATTAAAGTTTTAATGAGCGGAATTTTTGCTAATATTCCTTTATAACTTTCCCCTTCTTCGGAATCTTCTTCCATGGTGTGACGGGTATCAAACAGATTTTTGGCTAATTGTTGCGATAGCGTACTGCCACCACCAGCACTACCAAGATGCGTAATTACTCGAAAGGTTGAGCGTAAATCTATGCCAGAGTGTTGCGTAAAACGAGCATCTTCCGTAGCCAGAAGCGCTTTGATTAGGTTGGGAGAAAGTTCTTCGTATTCAACAGGAGAGCGGTTTTCCCGGAAATATTTCCCTAATTCTTCGCCGTCTTCTGAAAATAAAACTGAAGCAACCTGACTCTTAGGATTTTCTAACTCTTGCAGGCTAGGCATTCCGCCAAAAAGCCAAAAAAGATTATATTGAACCGCTAAAATAAAAAGTAAAAACGCCCCGAATCCAATGCTCGACCATTTCCATATTCTTGCGATAAGTATTTGATACTGACCTTTTAGTAATTTTAACATACTGTATTTTAGGTAAGGAAATATTAAATGTGGATGCCATGGAACACATAGCTACCGAATTGCAAATTTATAAATATAATACGACAATTCTGATAAGTAGTTCACATTCAAGGTTGAAACGTTTTCAGGGGATTTAAATTATGGTAAAATCTGAACGGTAACCAATCGCTAAAAGGGATAGTAATTACGATAAAGTATTTGTCACCCTTTTTTGTCAGTAGCTAACTGCGCATATTAACAGTCCCTCAGAAGTGGAATATTATTAAAACCTAATGATAATTCGTCAAAGTATAACGCTCCGTACTACCAACTTTTGCATCATCCATGGACTTAATTTCAGCAATAAATCTTTTAGGATCTAATTTGACACTCGCAACTTTTTCTGTTCCATTAAAAAACAGGTTTCCCAATATTAGCTGTTTCAAAAGATTCATAAATTGTACCAATATATCAAGGGTTGAAACGGATTTTGTGGGCAATCCTGCATCATCGTAAGTGAAAGTATACACGTACTCACTAATTTTCCCCGACCCTGACCCATCAAATTCACGGGGCATGGTGGCAACTTTCCCGATCGCATCGGAAGTATATGTATGTTTACTGCCATTTCCACGGTCAATTACAGAGATTTTTCCACTATCTGAGGTGGTTAATTCATCTTTTTTACACGAAAAAATGAAGATTGCGAGGGCGATTGTTAGTAATATTTTTGTTTTAGAAATAAACGGGTTTGGTTTCTGTTAAAAATACAAAAATGAGTTATTAAAATAGTCTGTTCCCCAAAAAGACTTATATTTGGAGAACGTATTCCCTGAAAAGATGATTATTAGAGAAATATTTAAAAATGTTCAAGAGAAAATGGGCAAAGGAAAAGCCATTATTATTCTTGGGGCAAGACAAATCGGCAAAACGACTTTAGTGAAATCTTTATTGCCAATTGACTCTGCCGATGGTTTATTTTTAGATGCTGATAATATTGAAGTTCAAGAAACATTAGCGAATGCGAATATTGAACGATTGAAAAATATCATTGGCAAAGCAACTATTGTGATTATTGATGAAGCCCAGCGAATACCAAATATTGGTTTGAGCCTTAAACTGATTACTGATAATTTACCCCACGTTCAATTACTCGTTACGGGTGCTTCTTCTTTGGAATTAAATCTCACCAACGAACCCCTCACGGGACGTAAATGGGAATATCCAATTTTTCCGATAAGTTGGCAAGAACTTAGCAATCACTTTGGCTACATGAACGCTCATCTACAACTTGAAAACAGGCTTATTTTTGGAATGTACCCCTAGATAATTACCCAACTTGGCGAAGAATGAGAACGCTTACGTGCTTTGTCACAAAGCTATCTTTACAGAGATATTTTGAGTTTAGGGCGAATCCGAAAGCCTGAATTCCTAAAAAACTTTTAAAAGCCTTAGCTTTTCAAGTTGGTAATGAGGTTTCTCTCAACGAATTAGCCCAACTCACGGGGATTGACAAAGCGACTGTAAGCACTTATTTAGATTTATTAGAAAAATCTTTTGTCATTTTCAGAATGCAAGCCCTCAGTCGGAATCTAAGAAGTGAAATATCATCTACCCGAAAAATCTATTTTTACGACAATGGTATCCGAAATGCTTTAATCAATAATTTTCCTCCCCTCAGCCTTCGACAAGACGTTGGGGCATTGTGGGAAAATTTCTTGATTTCTGAAAGATTAAAAGCAAATCATTACCAAAAAAAATTGGTCAATTGCTATTTTTGGCGAACAAAATCACAACAAGAAATTGATTACATCGAAGAGGTTGATGGTCAGTTCGCTGCTTTTGAGTTTAGATGGAAACTGCATAAAAAAGTGAACATACCCACTTCATTTTCAGAAGCCTATCATCCGTTGGACTTCAAAATCATCACGAAAGATGATTTTGAAGGTTTTTTGTTGAGATGATTTTGTTTCTGAATCAATTTTTTCGCCTTTGTTAGTGTTTTCACCAACAAATCGGACGGTAGCTTGTTGGTGAAAGCACCAAAGGCGAAAAATTGCTAATAATAAAACACTATACTAGCGAAAAATAACTGTAATTGGCTTCAACCTAATTCCTGAAAACAAATTATTAATTTACAAGAAAACTGAAATAAATATTAATAGGATTTGCCCAACTGACTTCCGCCCAAATTTCTACTCCCCCTTCTCGTGGAGCAATGTTATAGATGGCGAAACGAGCTGCACCAATAAAACGACTTCCTGCAGGATTATTTACATCTGAAAACTCGCTCAAACTGACCAAAACGGTAGATCCTGCTTTAACTATAGGAAGATTAATATTTAAGCGAATTATTCCATTTCCCTTCCACACTAATGACCAATCGGTATTTAACCCAAATTGAATTCCGTTTGCTTGATGAGGTAAACCTGATGTTCCCGCAGTCTGAACAGCATCAACCATATTTTGATTATTTGCTAATGGCAGATTACTGCCTTTTAATGTATTGCTCATGATTTTTAGATTTGAAAATGTTAAAATAAATTTTACACGAAAAAACGATTGAATTTATGGGTTGATTAATAAGTCAAAGCAAATATTAATAGGATTATTCCAATTAATATCAGCCCAAATTTTCACTCCTCCTTCATAAGGCGAGACATTATAAACGCCCATTCGAGCTGCACCGATGAAGCGAGTTGTTCGAGGATCTGTTCTGTATTCGCTTATGGCAACGTGGACAATTGAATTTGGATGAATTCTGCTATTAGGAATGTTTAATTGAACAGATCCAAACCCTCGCCACGTATAAAATGTTGAACCTGAAAGTTTTGGATATATTCTTGATGCAAAGTTTGCATCTTGAACATCTATATCTGCCCCACCAGACACAGCAACACCATTTTTCATGATTGATGCTGGAAGTTGATAACACATAATTGAATTTGGGTCTGCGCTTTCTGTTGCATTAAGAGCGGAATTAGGAATAGGTGTTAAGACTTGGGCTATTACCTGTTCTCTACTCCAACCTTGCGTACTCATAAAAAGAGAGATAGCTTTTTCGGTGTCTATATTATCAATAATTTCTTTCCGCATGTGTTCGTGGGGAAACCCAAGCGTATGTCCTGTTTCATGACGAATTACCCTAAAAAACTCAGATTCTGGCGTACTCATCGAAAAGCCCTGAAGGTTCATCGTGGCTTTATTTGCAGGAATTAAAAGTATATCAGTGCCTAAATAAGACCAATATCCGTCTGGAGCACGACTAATCCTCACTTGTGGATTTACCGTGGATTCGACAAATTGCACATTTGAAAATACTCCCCAAGCATTCATGTGAGATAAAATCTTCGCTCGAAGAGCTGCTTCTGGATTATCCATAAATCCGACCGTCAATCTTACGCCTCCTATTCCCCAATATTTTGTGGTAAGTACTGCCAGGTGCTGCGGTGGCATAACTCCATCGGGAATCGCTTGTTGAAACTGATTCAAGGCAGGGGCATTCGCAGGATTAATTTTTACTGCCGTTGAAGCAGCAGAAATCCAATCCTCTTCGGGTAATAATTTGATCGAGCAAGGTATGACTTCATTGCCACGATCATTCACTTTTTTCTTTTCTGACATAGTGTTATTGATTTTAATTTTAAAATAATTTATTTTTTATTGTTGCTGTTGTATAAGCCAGTCGAATAGCAGTTGAGCAAACCTTATTGATTTTATTAACATTTAATTGATAATCAAATTTTTATGTTGCCTTTCCACGAGGTATGATTTTAACACCTAGAGAGGTAGAATTAGATTTTTTGAAAGAACTGACACAAATTTTATCCTTAAATTCTTCCCTTCATATCCCAAATAGTAGGGATACGAAAAGTCAATTTTCCAACGCCATTGCGTTCAAAGCTCGTCTCAACTCAGTCCGCTTACGCCTCGCAATGGACACTCGATAGTCGTTCGACAACACCATAAAGGGGTTTGCCTTGTTCCAATGAACTTCCTTGAAAAATTGGAGATTGACCAAATACGATTTGTGAGTTCTGAAAAATCCAACATCCTTAAATTGCCCTTCCATCGATTTGAGGGTGCGTGCGTAGGTAATTTTGCGCCCGTTCGAGAAATGCACACGGGTGTAATTGGCATCGGCCGATAGGAAAATTATTTCATCGGGCGTTATTCCATTTATGGAATTGATCATATAGCAATTAAGATTTTCCATTGTTCATCAGGGATTATGAAGCAAAGTTGGAAAAAATCAGAAAATCAATAAACGGCAATTTGAATGTGGAGGGTTCTGGGTAGAAAGTGGAGGAATTGTGGGGAAAAGTGGCGTTCGATTTGATGGCACACTAATTTTTGGATTTTTATATTCCAGATTACAGTAGTAGAACTAAATTGAAAAATATTAGCTAAATTTAGTCAATAGGATAACCTAATTTAGCTAAATTTGGTCAATAGTCGTTTGCTTTGTTTCTTTGTAGAAAAAATACAGGTTTTATGACACTTTTTGTGGAGAATGATATGTAGGGGCGTATCGCATACGCCCATTTCGTCCAAGGGAGTATTCGATACGCCCCTACCACAGAAATTATCAAACAATCAAAATAGCATGGAAATTCAAAGAAAATTAGAGGGTATTTTACTGAACTATTTGACTTAGGGCAAAGTAAATATTATTTATGGGGCAAGGCGTGTCGGTAAAACTTTTCTTATTAAAAAAATAGTGGAGGAAATAAATTTACCTTATCTATGGTTGAATGGAGATTTGCCAGACACTCAAGATTTTTTATCAGAAAGAAACCTTGGAAAATTCAAAAGCATTTTAGCTGGCAAAGAACTATTAGTGATAGACGAAGCCCAAATTGTGCCTAAAATTGGGCTTGCCCTCAAAATTATTGTGGATGAAATTCCAACCTTGAAAATCATCGCCAGTGGTTCTTCCGCTTTTGATTTAAGCAATAATTTAGGCGAACCATTAGTTGGACGAGCTCATTGGCACGAGATGTTTCCAGTGAGTCAGGAAGAAATAAGTTTTCACGAGAATTACTTAGAAACTCGAAGAAATCTGGAAGAAAGACTCATCTATGGATGCTATCCAGAAGTTTATTTATTACAGAACATTGACGACAAAGAAAATTATCTGAGAGAGTTAGTTAGTTCCTATTTATTAAAAGATATTATCCGCTTTGATGGTATTAGAAATTCGTCTAAGGTATTTAATTTATTAAAATTGATGGCTTTTCAAATGGGCAAAGAAGTTTCGTTATTAGAATTGGCGAAACAGTTAGAAATGAGTAACCATACCGTTGAAAAGTATTTATACCTTTTGGAAAAAGTTTATGTATTGCAGCAAATAAAAGGTTTTTGTAAGAACTTAAAGAAAGAAATAACCAAAAGTTCACGTTGGTATTTTTGGGATAATGGAGTTCGTAACGCTATAATTGGCGATTTTAGAAATATATCTTTTAGAAATGATGTGGGCGAATTATGGGAAAATTATTTGATGATGGAGCGGCTCAAGAAAAATAAATATGAGCGGAATTATAAAGAAACTTACTTTTGGCGGACTTATGACCAACAAGAAATAGATTGTATAGAAATAAAAAACCAAGAAATTGAAGCCTTTGAATTCAAATGGGGTAATAAAAAAGCAAATATTCCAAAAGCATTTGCAGCGGCATATCCAGAGGCAAAGTTCACGGTTGTTTCAAAGGAAAATTACTTAGATTTTATTCAATAAATTATTTCCTAACTCTTTTCAAGGGTAGAAATCCAAAACTCAGAACCCAAAAACTAAGAACCAATAAGTGCCATCAAATCAACCTTCCGTCGGCGAGAAACGTCCAATTCTTTTCCGTTGGACAACACAACACTTCCGCCATCGCCTTTCACATACTCGTGGAGATGTTGAAGATTAATAATAGTGGAGTGGTGAATCCTGCAAAAATCATAAATCAAAAGCATTTCCTCAAAATCCCCAATTGAACGACTCGTTACAACGGGCTGACTATCAACTAAATGAAGTTTTGAATAACTATTGTCCGACTCAATCCAGAGAATATCTTGAATCGGAACAAACAACATTCCTTTGAGCGTATGAACCGTTATTTTATTATATTTTGCCTGTAATCTCGAATGTTTTAACGACTTTTCTTGCAATTTTTGATTCAGCTTTTCAATCGAATTTACCAGCTCTTTTCTATCAACGGGTTTCAACAGAAAGTCAAAAGCACAAACTCGGAAAGCATCAACGGCGTATTTTTGGTAGGCAGTCGTATAAATAATTTCGGTAGAAGTAAGATTGGCTTTTTGGGCAAATGTGATACCATTCATATTAGGCATTTCGATGTCTAAAAAAATAACGTCAACGTCCACCTTATCAATTTCTCGGAGCGCTTCTTGGGGTAGGAGATAGGTTTTTACTACATTTAAGGAAGGCACAAACAGCTCGATTTTTGCTAAAAGAGATTCAATACAAGAAACTTCATCGTCAATAATTATTGCGTTCATAGATTTATTAGTTGTGATTGAGTGAGTTGTGAATTGTGATTTATGGGAGTCCGACAATTCACTAACTCACAACTCACTCAATCACCAATAAGTAACGGTAATTTAATTTCTACTTTTGTTCCCTCTTCCAAATCACTCACAACGGTTTCCATTTTATTGCCGTAAATGGCTTGGTAAGTGTTTATTCGCTCCAAAGTTACATTGACACCCATAGATTTATGGCTTGCCTGTCGCTGTTCATTAATGACCGACGAAGCTTTACGACCTACGCCATTATCTTGAATTTGGCAATACAAAATATCCTCGGCCGATTCACTTTTTATCTTCTTCAAAATAATCGAAATAAGCCCTTTTCGTTCCGTTAAATGCCTGATTCCGTGCAAGATAGCGTTTTCAACAAAGGGTTGAAGCACCAACGATGGAATCTGATAATCATTTGCCATTAATTCGGGTTCAATATCAAAATAAGACACAAAAGAATGAGAAAAACGTTCTTGTTCGAGTTCGATATAGAGTTTGAGCGTTTGAATTTCTTGCTCAATACTAATGGTCTGACTTTCAGAATTTTCTAAGATTTTACGGATTAATTTTGAGAATTTTTGCAAATAATCCGAAGCCTCCAAAAACTTTTTTCTAAGGATATACGCATCAATCGTATTCATACAATTGAAGATAAAATGCGGATTCATTTGAGCCCGCAACGCCTTAATTTCGAGTTCATGGCGGACGGATTGTAGGCGGAGTTGTTGGCGGAGGCGGTATTGGAAAATGAAATATAATAAAATACCAAACAAAGCAAAACCATAAAAAAGAAGAGAAGGAATGAACCATGTTTTCCGCCAAGCCACTTTCTCAAGGGTAAATGGAATCTTGACAACGTTATGCTTATTGTTTTGTTCTCTAAGAATTAAAGTAAAATTACCACCTTCAAGCCCTGCAAATCTAACCCATTTTTGATTTCCATAATTGACTTCTTTTTTATCAAAACCTTCTAAAAAGCAAATTACGCTATCTTTTGAGGTAAATGAAACGATGATATCGTTATAATTCCAAGGTAATTCTAATGGTTTTTGCTTAAGAATAGAATCAATTAATTCTATATTGTTATTGATTTTAAAACTGGTAATATTTATGCCCGTTTTTAGAGTTTGACCCACACTAATTGGCCCAACCGACAGTAGGTAGATTAAAAAGAGGTAAAGATTATATTTTTTGGGTTTTAGGTTTCGCATAAATAAAAGCGAGTGCGTAAAATATGTTAGCGATGATTAGAATTATCTTTATAAATATGTCAAATTGAAAAAAAAGATCGGAAGAATAAAGATAAAGCTGCTCATTAAACAATTGGAGAAAAATTGGAAAAGAATTGTTTAAAAAAATAGCAGCATTAGCCCAAAACATTCCATAATTCATCAGCTTACCTTCCTTGTACTTGATGAGTTTTGATAAACAAGAAATATTTATAAATAGAACACACAGTGTTTCAATTCCCCCTGTTATACTATTTGGATTTTTATACCCTGTAATCCAAAATGCGTCTACAATTGTTAACGGAATGCACCCACAACCAACGAATAAAACTATCTTCTTTAAGGTATCCTTCTTAATAATTGTGCTGAAATATAATGTCATGATGACAGTATCATTGAGGGTAGATATATAATTTAGGAAAATATTATTCTCCCAATGCCACCTTATTGTGAGATTTGAGCAAAATGTGATCAGTAAAGTTGTAATCAGGCCTATCAAAAGAATCTTGAATTCTTTTGATAGGCCGCTCCAAAAATAAATACCTATCAGAATGACGGGAATAAATGAATAAGAAAGTATTTCGCTAAAAAGTATTCTCAATTCTGAAAGGGTCATGGTTAATAGTTAATTTTAAGATATTATGATTTTGGCGGAATTTGGGAGGTTGTAACTCCTCCACCTTCGGTAGCTCCTGAACCCCCTCCTGTTTTAAAGGCATCAGTCAAAGATTCGTCCATGATTCTTAAATACGAATTATCATCTGAGTTAATCCCAAAATCATCACCATCAGGTTCTTTGAGAGTTGAAAACCCTTGAAAAAGAAGGACAAGATTTCTCGAAACATCATCGAAACCAAAATTTACTAATACACCATCATGCTGTTCGAAATCACTCTCATTAAAAAATATGTTAGTCTTATCCATCCACATCTTTCTCGAAATTGCCACTGCATAGTTGCTTGCTTTGGTGGGAGGAGTAGAATCGTCATTCTCTTTAAAGAAAGTATTTTGAAAGTTACTTGCCAAGCCACTAATAATAGATTTATCTGGATCATTCTTCGGAGAAAGTCCTTTCGGTAATTTACCATAGCGAAAACTTTTAGAATTTGTCATTTTAATCGTAGTTTAAAATGTGATTATTTTATTTTAAAATCAAATATTAACTATAACAGATTGGAAAACAAGTTAATTTTATTTTACGGTCATAAATAATTTTTTCTATGCCAAAATATTAGAGAGATTTGTATCTTAAAAAAACATTTAAAAATGATAAAATTATGAAAAAAAAATTTCTTGTTAGTTTCTCAACGTTATTAATTATTTCAGTTTTTAACAGTTGTTGTACAAGAGTAGTAATAGATCGACTTACTATTATTATTAAAATCAAAGATACAACGTCATTAACATCACAAGATCAAGGAATCGACTTAAATGGAATATTTTTTCCACCTGAATTCTTCAAATCTCAATCTTTAGTTAAGCATAAATATTGGAATATACCAAATGAAATAGATGCTTCAAAAGGAGTGAAATTCATAAATGAGATTGTAAATATCAACATCTCTAAATTAGAAGATCCAAGTTTATTTTCAACAAGTGATCATAAACCTGGTATTAATTGGAATAAGCAAGTTACATTATCCCCATTATTTTCAAATTTTGAAGATATAAATAAAGTGGTTGAAGCTTCAATTGCCAACAATAAAATTGGCAGGTATGTGTTTACAAATTTATACAATTATCTTAAAGTTGAATTTGCCCAATCAGACAGAAAAAAAATTGAACAGTTACTAAATGATAATATTAGTGATAATGGTAAGAACTTCTCGAAGGATAGAATAATAGAATATTATTACTTTGCTAATGAAGTTGAAGGAGCAAATTTAAACCTTGCCAACACCGCTACTCCAGAAAAGGATTATAAGCAAGTTTTAAATATTCCAAACCCTAATTTAGGCTTAGGTGACAATGTTAAGTTGATTGCCTTTGATGAAGGGGTGCATGATGATCCCTCATCTCGTTGGAAAACTGAAACAACCACAATCGAGAGTGATCATGGGACAATGACTATGGGCGTTTTCTTTAAAGCTGGAACTGGGCTAATTCCAAACTCTGAGGCGTTGGTTGTACCGTCTAAAAATGGAAGAACAAGCAATCAATATTCTCAATTCCTTCACGCTTTAGCTTCAGCTCTTAACAGCTCAAAAAGGCTGATTTATCCTATTTTATTAGTTGAAGTGCATACTGTAGTAGGGGTAGGGGGAAAAGTGCAAAAGTTTCCAATAGATATTGATCCGGCTATGTTTTTTCTCACCAGACTGGGTTCTTTTGGCTTAAACCTAATTATTGTAGAAGTCGGAGGAAATGGAGGACTTGGAAGCGGAGGATTAAATTTGGACACGGTAAGCGATACTTCAATTATTATTACCGGATTGCCTCTCTCTGAATTCCTCTCATTCAATGGAAATACTGCATTATTATCTTCTTTGGGTATTGGTGTACTTCAAGTTGATACAAATAATGCCACACAAGGAGAAATCGACTCTAACCTAAATTTTGTTAGTGGATTTACGAATACAAAAACGTGGCTTCCAATTTGGCGAAGGAGTCCATCTGGAGCAATTATGATTGCAGGATATAACAGTAATACTTTTAATTGTAATACAAATTATGGAAGTAAAATTACAATAATAGGACCAGGCTATAATGTCCCAAGCTTCATCTACGATGGAAGAAGTAGAAGTTATACATCTATTCCCTTTTCGGGATCTTCATCGGCTACCGCTGTTGTTACTGGTATAATCGCATCAGCACTTTCAATCTATACATCATCAACAGCGGGTCAAATAAAAAATGCTTTGTATAATCATCCCAGCTCAAATTACTCAAGAACTTATCCTGCAAATAATATGAAAGTACCTAATGTTCAAAATTTTTATACATATCTTAGTGGCACAACTATTTAGCAAATGACACTTTTATATCTGAGCTTAAATTTTCTATCTGTTTCCGTGGTCGGTGGAACCCTCTCCGTCCCATGGCTGCGTGTCTCACCAGCCATCGGGCGAAAGCAAGTCGCCAAGTAAATGTAATTCATAATTATTTGATAATCAGATATTTGTGTTGCTGATGTGTTCTGTCTGGTAGGGATGCCAGCCACGGGAAAAGAGAAAAACCTAAGCTATTGCAAATATTCTACTCCCCAAACCTCATGCAAAATACCAAACAACAGGACCCTTGATTTTTCCCCCAACATTTTTTATATTTGCTTATAAATGAAAAAGCAATGACCGTATATACCCAAGATTTTGTCCCTCCGCTTAAATTGAGCCGTCCTGTGCGTAGATATACGCTTGAACAGTTTTTGGAAAAAGAAGCCAAATCAGCTCACAAACACGAATTTATAGACGGTCAAATTTTTAAAATGCCCTACGCAAAAGGTCCCCACAATATTATTTCAGCTAACATGGTTACTGAAATGAACATCAATTTAAGGAAATTAGAAAAGAATTACGTCATTTTCCCCTCCGACCAAATGGTCTATTTCCCAAGCCTTGACCAAGGTGTTTATGCGGATGCTTTGGCAGTTTGTGAAAAACCTTTGTATTGGGATGATAACCAATTGTTACTTATTAATCCAATTATTGTGGTTGAAGTTCTTTCAAAAAGTACCTCCAAGTATGATAGGAGCGGGAAATTCGACAAATACAAAACTCTTGAATCTATCCGTGAATATGTTTTAATCCGACAAGATGAATGTTATGCAGAAGTTTGGTATCGTGAAAGTCCTGGACGTTGGCAAGAGACCATTATAACCGATATGAAAGGTGAATTGCCTTTACAATCAGTCGGTATCACGATTGCTCTGGAATGGATTTATAAAAATGTGGAGTTGAAGTTAAAATAATATTTGAGTATAAATTTTTTAAGCCATTAAGCCTATTTGTATCGTTACAGATAGATTTGATGGCTTAATTATTTCCACCCCAACCAATAAAACCACCATTTTTGACGTATTTGCTTAATGATAAGTTTCTCAAAATTAACCATTATGAAAAAAAGCTTAGTGATACTATTTTTTTTGTTATACCATTACGAAAATTCCTTTGCCCAAATTACCAAATTTACCATCAGTGGGACGGTAAAAGAAAGTGGTAGTGGCGAATTGCTCCCGGGGGTAAGTGTTTACGTGCAAGGGCAAAAGATTGGTACGCAAACCAATAATTTTGGATTTTACTCACTTACAATTCCCCAAAACACAGAGGTTGTGGTGGCTTTTAGCTTTGTGGGCTACAAACAAACCATCAAAACTTTCACGGCAAAAACGCCCAAACAAAATATTGAATTATCGCCCGAAACTCGTCAATTGGATGAGGTTAAAGTTTTTGGTGATGCTTTTGAACAGCAAAAAGTTTCTGAAAATGTACAGATGAGTCAGGTTACGATTCCTGTTCAGCAAATCAAAGAAATTCCTGCTTTCATGGGCGAGAAGGACGTTTTGAAGGTTTTGCAATTAATGCCTGGCGTTCAGAAAGGCTCAGAAGGTAATTCTGGCATTTATGTTCGTGGAGGCGGGGCCGACCAAAATCTCTTAATCTTAGACGATGCGCCCGTTTATAATGCCTATCATCTTTTTGGTTTCTTTTCAGTTTTCAATGGTGATGCCCTCAAAAGTGTAGAATTGATCAAAGGAGGGTTTCCTGCTCGATACGGTGGGCGATTATCTTCAGTGATCGAAATGCAAATGAAGGATGGAAATAAGGAAAAATTACAAATTGAAGGGGGTGTTGGATTAATTTCCAGCAGATTGGTTGTGCAATCCCCTATTTCCAAAAATCGTAAATCATCCTTCTTGATTTCGGGACGACGTACCTATATTGATGTTTTGGCGGCACCTTTTGTACCTACGCAAAACGCAGGTAGTTACTATTATTTTTATGATTTGAATGCCAAAGTCAATTATGATTTTGGTAATAAAGACCGCTTATTTCTCTCTGGGTATTTTGGCAGAGACAAAGGTGCAGTTTCTGATGAGCAGGGCAATCGTATTACCAATGCAGGGTTGAACTGGGGAAATGCCACAGGAACTTTCCGTTGGAACCATATTTTTAATGAAAAACTATTTTCAAATCTTGCGCTCATTCATAGTGCCTATCAATTCGAGACTAATATTGCCAATAAAACGGCAGCGGTTTCAACGAACAGCTCTGTTTATAATCTAAACTATCAAAGTAGTATTCGAGATTTTGGGGCGAAGGTTGATTTCGATTTTTTCCCCAATTCCAATCATACCATTAAGTTTGGTGGACAAGTTACGGCGCATCGTTTTATTCCTTCGGCTATTGTGGTTGCGGATAGTGCATTAAATACAATTCGTGAATCTTCTGATATTATTGACGCAACAGAATCGGGGATTTATGTGGAAGATACTTATAAACCTTTTTCCAATCTTCGGATAAATTTGGGCTTGCGTTATACTTCTTTTGTATCAAACACCGCCACTTATCAAAATCCAGAACCACGTATTTCAATCGCTTGGACATTACCCAAAAACTTTGCCATCAAAGCCTCCTACGCCACGATGAACCAATATATTCACTTGTTGTCAAATTCTGGGGCTGGTCTTCCGACTGATTTATGGGTGCCTTCAACGAGTTTGGTAAAACCTCAGCAATCTCGGCAAGGTGCAATCGGTATTGCCAAAGATTATACCGAAAAAGGGCTTACTTTAACAATTGAAGGCTATTATAAAAAAATGGATAATATTGTAGCCTATAAAGAAGGAAGTACATTTGCCACGCTCTCAACGGATGGCCCGCAGGGTTTGGCGAGAAGTCAGGTGAATATTATCCCTTTTGAAGAGAAGGTTACGGCTGGACAAGGTTGGGCTTATGGCAGTGAATTCTTAATTCAGAAAAAATCCGGAAAATTGTCGGGTTGGATTGGTTATACGCTCTCGTGGATTCAAAATCAGTTTGCGGAATTGAATTTTGGGAATAAATTTTGGGCAAAATACGATCGCCGACATGATATTTCAGTCGTTGGGATTTATCATCTCAAACCACAAATTACACTCTCGGCAACGTGGGTGTATGGAACCGGAAATGCCATCACCTTACCCGATGCTACTTATCGATCGGGTTATAAAATCGCAGGGGTTGACCAAGCGGGTGTGGCAGCGATTAACTATCGTGGAGAGTTCCGAGAATTACCGGATTATGGCGAGAGAAATTCGTTCAGGGCGGCGGCTTATCACCGTATGGACGTTGGGGTTCAGTTTCATAAACAAATGAAAAGACATGAACGTACTTGGGAGTTTAGTATTTATAACCTTTATAATCGTAGGAATCCATATTTTTATGACTTCAAAAGTGCTTATAACGCTACAACAGGCATTACGAACAAAACGTTAGTACAGTATTCAATTTTTACGTTTTTGCCTTCGATTTCTTATAGTTTTAAATTTTAAGTATCCCTCAAACCCCCAAAGGGGGAATTTTATTTGTCCGTTTTAGAGAATAAAGTTTTATGCTTTATTAGTTTTAAATTTTTTAAAAGAAGCGATCTATCCTCTCAAAGGAATTTTGTTCGTCTTCATTTCGGAAGATGAAGTTCCCCCCTTCGGGGGCTAGGAGGCTTCTATATCAATATGAAAATTTCAACCTTTTTCTTATTTCTCGCATCAATTTTCTTGATAACATCCTGCAAAAGTTTGGTAACCGATATTGATATTCCTTATCAAGATCGATTAGTGGTGCAGTGTTTTCTTTCACCGCAAGACACACTTTTGGAAGTTTCTGTTACGCAAACTGCTCCCGTAATTGGCGAAGTGTTGGATGGAGCTGAACGTTACCCTAATATTTTAAATGCCAAAGTGGTGCTTTCGGATGGTGATAAATCAATCACGATCCCATATAAAACCTTGCAATTACCCTCTTCATACGACGCCGATGGTGAATATATTTTTACGGCACGGTCAAGGTATTTTTTATCGGCTAAAAATCTCCAAATTGTTGGAGGTAAAACCTATACTTTAAAAGTATCAGCCCCTGGTTTTGAATCCGTTGAAGGTTCGTGTGTGATTCCTATAAAAGTGGTTGCTGAAAAAGATATTTCTTCTATTCAGTCTTCTATTACAGGAAATATTGGACGTGGAGCAACGGGAACTTATCCAAGTATTGAGGTACGTTTTAAGGACATTCTGGGAGAAGAAAATTTTTATAGTGTTGGGCAATTTTTCTATCAAAAAGGTACATACATTGATGCTGTAGGTGCTAAAAAACTTCGGGTAAACTGGACAACCAAATACGAATATATTGCCGATAAAGGACTAGAGAATCAAACAATTGTGTCTCAGCCATTTGATTTAAGATCTTTCAATAATTTTAGTGCTTTTGGAGGAAATGGTAGTGGTAATGGAGGAATCAATGGCGGAGCCAATAATAGTGTTGCCGTAACGGTTGTTAGCAGATACATCGAAATTTACATTGCCAATACCGACAAGGCCTATTATTTTTATAACACCGCCATTGACAAAATCAGAAAAGCCAATGGAAATCCCTTTGCGGAACCCGTGCTGACTTATACCAATATCAAAAATGGTCTGGGCGTAATGGCGGGATATAATCAAAGTCGGATTGTAGTGAAAGTGAACTGAGAGAAATTGCAAATTTTCTTCGGTTTCTGATTTGTATGAAAGAAAATGAGACGATTATCCATGTTGATAATCGCCTCGTTTTTATTTTAAGTAATCGTTTATATTAATTACTCGTTTTTTGTTCCCCATCGTCTTTTACATGTTTTTTGCCTTTACCTCTTTGACCACGAATATTATCTTTTTCAATATCGTCTTTTTCAATATCGTCTTTTACATTCATATTAGCATTCATTTGCTGATATGTCGTCATTTGTTGAGCCGTAAAAATTTTCTTAAATTCTCCAACACGATAAGCTTTTATATCATCTTTTCCCGTTTTCATAGTTCCTTTATCCCCGCTACCTCTATTAGCATCTTTACGAGAAATACATTCAGTATTTACGGCTAAAACTTTCTGATACTGGCTTGGAGTTAATGCAAGAGTCTTTTTTAACTCATTTGAATACTGAACAGCTCGGTCAGCAGCACTCATTTTTGGCTGTTTTCCCTGATTGCCATCTCTTTGATCTCTATCTTTTATCTTATCATTCTTTGGGGTTTGAACAGATGAAACGGGCTGGGTTGTGGATGTTTTGGCAATAATTGTGATTTGTGCAAGTAACAAAATTACGGATACGATGATTGTTTTATTCATTGGGATGTTTAATAATGATAATTGTTAATTGATTGAAAATAGTGATACGATTTGTTTATTATTTTGAAGTAAATACTTATGCTTTTCTACAGGAAATCAGCCTATTTTTTCTCTCCTATCGCTTCCAATCGTTCCTGTGCCATCGAAATTAGTTGGCTTTTGGGGTAATCCGTTATGAAGTTTTTCAAAGCTTTTTGATAAATAGTTAGGGTTTGTGTTTTCGCCAAAATCATGGTTTTCAAAAACACAATTTTATCTTCAATTTGGCTATTTGGATATTGCTTCAAACCCGTTTCTACAAAAGTTAAAGCATCGGCAAAATTGTTTTGTGAATAATATTGATAAGCTTCGGCGTACAGTTTTTGGGATTCCGATTCTTTTCCAGTGCTCAAGGTCTCGGAAGATGTGCGATTCAATAAACGAGCAAAATAAGAGTCCTCGTATTCTTTCAAGAGCCTTTTTCGGTACGTTTCCTTTGCGGCAGGATTCTCTTCGTTCAACAATGCCAAAAGATACAAAGCTTCTGGTTCGTGGCTTGATTTTGGAAAATTTGCCAGAAATTTATCTAAAGTGCTAATGGCATTTTTAGGTTCATTTAATTTGAACTTGTAAATTTTTCCTACTTCAAAACTGGCCTCTTCTTTTCGTTTCAGGGAAGCCTCAAAAGCTTCTTTCGAGAAAGGGATTTTAGTTTTCAATTCTGCCACATCAGCTGTTAGTCCACCGACAAAATTTTCGGTTGAAACACTTAAATTCTTTGAATTAAGGCTATTTCCTTGATTATTAGCCGCAGGATTATCAAAAGTAAGGGCGTTATCTTTCCTGCTTCTTCGCCAATTATCTTCTAGTTGACGAGGCCCCCAAATGTTTGCAAAAGTCGTTTTGCCTTGTTGTTGGGCAATAGCATTCGTGAAATACCAAGTTGATTTATTGGGGTCAGTGAATGCTTCCTTGCTTTTCTCCGCTTGTTGTTGCAATCCACGATTCACAATTTCTTGAGCTTTGCGTAAGTCTTCCGCCTCTTTAGCGATTTTATCCAAAACAACCCGCTCCAACACTTTGTCTAATTGGGCAGGATTCATTTTTGCCAAACGTTGTAACGAATCTTCGGTTTTGACGATGGTTGTTTGCGTGACAAAATCCCGCAAAGAACGTTGTTTATCCACTACCCGTTTGTAGGCTGGGTCGGTTTGGGGAAGTAACGAAGCTGTGCTGTCGTAATAGGCCGCTGCCATTTCATAATTCCCCATCTTGTTGTAAGCCAAATCTGCCAATTTCAAGAAAGTATAAGGCAATTGCTTGAGATTCTGACTACTGCGAGCCGATGATTGCAATAATTTCACGCCAGCTTTTGAATTGCCTTTTTGCATTTCAACGGCCGACATTGCCTCATAGATTTTATCCAGCAAATCTTTATTCTTGGCATCTTTTAAAAGTTTTTGAAAACCATCCGTTTGTCCTAAAACTAAAGCATTATTGAGTTTTGAATAAAAGCCTAAATCATAAGAGGGATGATTTTTATTAACGGCTAGGTACATTTCAGAAGCATTATTTTTATCATCCACCGCTTCATACATTTGCCCGGCAGCGAAGAGTATTCTGGCTTTTTGCTCATTTTTCTTCATGTACGGAAGGGCCTCTTCCAAAATAGCCACCGACGTTTTGTATTCCTCCTTTAATTGATGCAAATAGGCTTTTGTTAAATAAAAATCACGGGTATTTTCATTATCCAAAGGTTCTTCTCTCAACAATTCAGCTACTCGAAGTGCCGTTTGATATTCGCCTTGTTCGGTGTAACAACGCATCAAACCAATGAGGGCTGCATCACGAGCTTTATCGGACGTGGCGTTGGAATTGACGTATTTAAACGTTTCAATCGCATTTGTATAATCTTGTTTCAACAAACGAGCTTTGCCAATCAGCACGTAAGCATCATCTAACCATTTGGAATTTTGATGACGTTCTGCCACCAACGAAGCTTTCTTAATAATAGCTGTTAATTGTTCGCCCATCGCTCCAGCTGAGTTTGAATCAATAGGAATTAAGATGGGCAGCAGTTGGGAATAATTGTCGTCGTATGCCTCAAACAGCGCTTTATCAACCTCCTTTAACTTAATATTCGCTTGAAAAAGGGCGTTATATTTTGCGTTGACATTGTGGAAACCAACGGCCACAGGAGAATTGCTATACTGCGAACATCCCCAAAGAAATCCGCAAAGTGAAGTTATATATAAGCGGTAATTTTTTTTCATATTATTAAAAGGAGGTACTGAGCTTCAAAGACCAGAAGTCACAAATTAAAAGATGGAAAGCCATAAGCTACCAACTGGAAAGCTCATCATCAATTTAAAACGCAATTTTACGTAAAAATAGTATCAGTTTCCGTGCCAAAGGAGTATTTTTGTACAATGGATCCAAAGAATTCACCAAACAAATATATGCGTTACGCAGGGGCCGGAATGCAAATGCTCGTGACCATTGCCACAGGCGTGTTTTTAGGCAGCTGGTTGGATGATAATTTCATGATGAAAACACCCTGGTTCACCATCGGATGTTCTTTATTTTTTATTTTTGCAGGCATGTTTTTGTTTATAAAAAGTTTACCGAAAGAATAATGAGGTGTTGAGATTTAGGGGTTAGGGGTTAGTTTTTGAGAGACACTAAGCCCTAACTCCTAACCTCTAACCCCTAATCCCCACAAATGAAAGAGATTAGAAAAATATTTATACAAGGATTTTTTATTCTGATAGCGTTGATTTACGTTGGGAGACTGTTTTACCTACAAGTCATTGATAAAACCTATGAACTCGATGCCAAAAACAATGCGATTCGGCAATTAGTGCAACAGCCTTTTCGAGGGTTGGTTTACGACCGAAACAAAAAGCTAATTGTCAGTAATACGGTCGTTTATGATTTATACGTCACGCCCCAGAAAGCAAAAGTAGCTGATACTTTGCGATTTTGTCAGATTTTTGGCTTGACTCGGGCTGAATTCGATAGTTTAACGCACCTCGCACGGATTTATTCTCCCGTCAGGTCTTCTTTAATGCTTCGGCAATTGTCGAGGGAAGACTATGCTCGGGTACAAGATGCGATGGTTGATTACCCAGGATTTGATTTTCAGGTAAGTGCTTTACGAACCTACGATTGGAAAGGTATGGCAAATGCGCTTGGGTACGTAGGAGAAATCAGCCCAGAACGTTTGGTGAAACAAGAAGATTCAGGGGATGATTATTATAACCAAGGTGATTATGTGGGGGTAACGGGTTTAGAGCGTTATTATGAAGAAGATTTAAGGGGCGAGAGAGGCATAAAATATGTAATGGTGAATAGTCGTGGTGTTGAAAAAGGATCTTACAAAGATGGAGCACTAGATAGAAGCCCCATTTCTGGCAAGAGTTTAATGACCTCAATCGACATAGAATTACAAGCTTATGCGGATAGTTTAATGCAACATAAAGTGGGAAGTGTGGTGGCAATTGAACCCGCAACGGGGGAGATTTTAGCCATGGTTTCGGCACCCACCTACGACCCCACATCACTATCGGGACGGACGTATTCTAAATATTTCCAAACCCTGAATCTTAACCCGATGCATCCGCTCTTGAACCGTCCGCCAAGTGCTTCTTATCGTCCAGGTTCAACCTTTAAGATTATTCAAGCATTGGTTGCCTTACAAATGGGTGCCATTGTGCCAAATACGGGTTTTGGTCATGGGGGTTCGCCCATCAATTGTAGTCATAATCACCCCGTGGCTAGTGATGTACAAAAAGCTATTCAGTACTCTTGTAATCCGTATTTTTACCAAACCTATAAGCGAATTATTTATAACAATAAGGAAACAAATGTCTTCAAGAAATCGGCGATTGGGCTTCAACGCTGGGATGAAATGGTGGCAAAATTTGGCATTGGTCAATCTTTGGGAATTGATTTGCCAACCGAAAGAAAAGGAAATCTACCCAATGTTGCCATGTACGATAAAATGTATGGCGGTCCGCTCAGTTGGAAATTTTCAAATATCGCCAGTAATAGTATTGGTGAAGGTGAGCTTTTAGTCAGTCCATTGAAAATGGCAAATGTGGCTGCTATTGTAGCCAATCGGGGTTGGTACTGTCGTCCTCACATGGTGAGAGGCGTTGGGCAAGTGGGAGAAATTGATGAAAAATTTAAAGAAAAGATATCAGTAGGCATTGATAGAAGACATTTTGAAGCGGTAATTGGTGGGATGGTTAGTGCGGTAAATAATGGAACGGTTTCGGGTGATGGCCGATTGAGTGATATTCAGATGTGTGGCAAAACGGGAACTTCACAGAATCGTCATGGCGAAAATCACTCAATCTTTATTGCTTTTGCTCCACGAGATAATCCCAAAATTGCAATTGCCGTATTTGTTGAAAATGCGGGTTCGGGTGGTGCCCATGCCGCTCCGATCGCTTCTTTATGTATTGAAAAATACATCAAACGCCACTCCGACAGAAAAGCAATTGAAACAAAATGGATGAATAAAAGCTATCCACTAAATATTATCAGAACTGCTTCTTCTAAAACGGATTATGCAAAAACATTGCCTTTTAAAAAAGATAGTGTTGTTCAAAAAGTAGATGAGGAACTCTTTTTGACTTCTCCACAAACGCTGCCAATCATGGGAGCTGAAAAACCAAACAATATAAAAATTCCGATGAAACCGAAGAAAAAGGTTTAGGGAAAAGGGCTTGATGGTTTAAGGGTTGAAGACATTATGGCTCACCTTTGCTCAACATAGCCCCTAAACCCCATAATCCCTAAATCCTTCTTTCCCAAAAATGGCAAGACAAGAAAAAATATCAAAAAACTTAGACTGGATTTCTGTTCTACTTTTCATCGTATGTGTGTTGGTGGGATGGTTGAATATTTATGCAGCCATTTATAATCCAGAAAACCCGCTCTGGATAGGTGATGCGGGTTTTTTTGATTCAAATGCAGGGAAACAAATGATTTGGATTGGCACCACTATTTTATTAATTATTGCTATCTTAGTGATTGATTATCGCTTCTATGAAACTACTGCATTCTTTATTTATGGTTTTTTCCTATTTATGCTTTTGGTGGTTTTAGTATTTGGGGCTGAAATTAAAGGCTCACATTCTTGGATTCGGATTGGCGGTTTTCAAGTTCAACCCGCTGAATTTGCAAAAATGGCAACCGCTTTGGCCTTGGCAAAATACATGAGTGCCCCAATGGTAAATTTGTCTCGTTTCAAAGACCAATTTAATGTGGCGTTGATAATTTTAATCCCAACAATCTTGGTTTTAATTTCTAAAGAAACAGGCGTTGCTTTGGTTTTTGCCGCATTTGTGGTGCTCTTATATCGTGAAGGATTGCCGGGCGTTTACCCAGCAACATTTTTGAGCGTCATTATACTTTTCGTGTTATCATTGATTTATCCTTCTTGGCAAATTTTTATTGGCATTACTATCTTATCTGGATTAATTATCTTGATTCTACCCCGCTACGAACGAAAAACCCGCAATGTCCTCATGATTATCGGCATTGCAATTTCAATGGGTGTCTTTGTAACAGGCGTTAATTGGGCGGTAAATAATATTCTCCAAGAACATCAACGCAATCGTATAAAAGTTTATATTGATCCAGATTTTGACCGAAAGAAAACGGGGTATAATGTGCGTCAAGCAAAAATAGCGATTGGTTCCGGTGGATTGTTGGGGAAGGGCTTCTTGCAAGGAACTCAGACAAAATTTGACTTTGTGCCAGAACAATCTACTGATTTTATTTTCTGTACCGTTGGCGAGGAGGAGGGCTTTGCAGGAAGTTTATTAGTGGTAGGACTATTTCTGGGGCTTTTATTAAGAGTAATTTATTTAGCAGAACGACAAAAATCTCGATTCGCACGTGTCTATGGTTATGGCGTGGTTTCCATTTTATTTTTCCATTTTATGGTAAATATCGGAATGACTATTGGTTTGATGCCCGTGATCGGAATTCCATTGCCATTTTTTAGTTATGGAGGATCTTCGCTTTGGTCATTTTCAATTTTATTATTTATTTTTTTAAAAATTGATGCTCACCGCACCCAAGTTTTATCAAGATGGTAAGCATGAGGCTTGATATGTAAAGCATATTAAATTGTATGTTATGAAAAAAAATATTTCATTAACGCTAATTATTTTTTTACTCATTTTTGCCTGCAATACTCGAAAAGAAAAATCTTTTAAAATCGGATTTTCTCAATGCACAACGGGTGATAGTTGGCGGAAAAATATGCTGGAAGGTATGAAAAGGGAACTTTCTTTTTATCCGGAAATTGTCTTTGAAATGATAGATGCCGAAGGAAAAACAGAAAAGCAAAACCAAGATATTCAGAAACTAATTGACGAAAAGGTAGATTTACTAATCGTCTCGCCGAATGAAAATAAGGCACATATTGAGGTGATTGAAAAGGCATACAACGCCGGAATCCCTGTGATTATCCTAGACAGACGTGCCATTTCTAAAAAATATACGGCATTTGTAGGAGCCGAAAACTATTTAGTGGGTCAAAATGCCGGGGAATACGCCAATATATTATTGAAAGGCAAAGGAAATGTGTTAGACATAACCGAAGGGGCAAACACTTCGCCAACCATTGATAGAAATTCAGGTTTTGTAGATGCCATAAAAAAATACCCTAATATGCACTTCTCGGAATCTCTGTTAATGAATGATTTTGACAGTATTCAGTTGAAAAAATATTTTGTTGAGCATCCTTCTTTGAACTTAGTTTTTGCTCATAACGACAGAATCGCTTTGTCGGTTTACAAAGTCTGTGAAGCATTGGGATTATCTAAGAAAATCAAAATCATTGGTGTGGATGGATTAGCGGGTGTTAATGAAGGCTTGGATATGGTCAATAAAGGAATGATTGATGCCACCATTTTGTATCCAACGGGCGGCGAGGAGTCTATTCAAACGGCAGTAAAAATTCTTAAAAAGCTACCTTACAGCAAGGAAAACCAACTTTTTACTACCGTCATTACCCCCGATAATGTACGAATTATGCTGTCTCAATTTCAGAAAGTAAAAGTGCAGCAAGAAGATATTGAACGCCAAGCCTTAAAAATAACGGAATTAAATACCACTTATTTTTCCCAAAGAAATCGCCTTTATTTTATTAGTGCTTTATTGTTGATTGTGATTGTTTTGGGTGGATTTTTATGGTTTCTACTGTTTGAAAAACAACAATCAAATAAAGTTTTAGAAGAACAAAATCTTGCCATCATTAAACAGAATGAGGAAATTGAGCGGGTTTCGCTTCAAGCACGACAAGCCGTTGAGGACAAAATGCGGTTTTATTCCTACATCTCTCATGAATTCAAAACACCTTTGAGTTTAATTTTAACGCCAACCGAAGACCTACTAAATCGTAAATCGTATGATAGTAAGGAAGGAAAACCGATTTTGGCATTAATCCTCAAAAATGCCAATCGTTTATTGCGATTGGTGGATCAAATTCTAGATTTTCGGAAAATTGATTCGGGTAAAATTATGCTCAATACCGAAACGTATGATTTAGTAAGTTTTATCAGTGAAATTGTTAATGATTTTGCCATCAAAGCTAAAAAGAATAATATTGACCTGCAGTTTATTTGCCCGTTTAAGGAATTACCCTACACTTTTGATGCGGATAAATTGGATAAAGTTTTCTTTAATATTATTTCAAATGCCTTTAAATATACGCCCAATGGTGGTTTAATTCACATTATGCTCTTGCGGAGTATCCAAAATATAGAAATTACCATTTCGGATAATGGGATTGGCATGGATAAAAAAGACAAAGATAATGCCTTTGAACTTTTCTACCGTGCTACGCAAAATGTTTCCTTGGGAACGGGTTTAGGACTAGCGCTTTCCCGAGAATTTGTGAATCTTCACCATGGCGATATTAGCGTTGAATCCGAAAAGGGTAAAGGAACAACTTTCAAAATTGTGTTGCCTTATTTAGAAAATAATACTTCTACACAAAAGCATCCAATTCCTTTGGTAAATCATGCAATTGAAAATGATTTTATTTCTCTCAATGGAAATTTGAATGATTTTAAAAATAATAAGAATGAGTCCGAAACCTCTATCGTGATTGTGGAAGATAACCTTGATTTGCTCCAGTTTTTAAGTCGCAAATTATCACAATTTTACCATGTTCGTACGTCAGAAACTGCCGAAAATGGATGGGAAATTATTCTAAATACCATTCCTGACGTCATCATTAGCGATGTTACGCTGCCTGGCAGAGATGGATTCTCACTCACAAAACAAATAAAAGAGGATTTCAGAACCTCTCATATTCCCGTAATTTTATTGACGGCCAAAGGAAAATTAGAAAGCCAAATTGAAGGTGAAAAAGCGGGAGCCGATGCGTATATGGGTAAACCGTTCAATCAGCAATTATTGGAAGAAAAGGTAAAAAATTTATTGGATAATCGAGACAGAATCAGAAGGCGATTCTCGAACGAAATCACCAACTTGAATCACGTGCAATCAAACGAGCGCAAGTTTTTGATTGATTTTGAATTATTGATTGAAAAATACATGAAAGAAAATACCTTGTCGGTTGAACATCTTAGCAAGGAAATGGGCATGTCGAGGGTACAACTTTATCGAAAAATTACAGCGCTTACCAACAAAAATGTCAATGATTATATTGCGGAATTCAAGATTAAAAAAGCAAAACAATTATTACTAGACCCTAGCAAAAATATTACCGAAATTGCTTACGAATTAGGTTTCAATAATCCAGGCTATTTTACAACCTTCTTTAAACAAAAAACGAATCAGACGCCGAGTGATTGGCGGAATGTTTGAGGTAACATTTCTATACTTTCGGTAACAATTTGAAACGTCTGCTTATAAATAAAATAGTTAACTGCCTTACAATCAAGAATTTATGCAAACGTAACAATTCTGTCATTATTTGAAAGATTACTAACATACAATCCCTTTAATCTTCCCGAATTTTGACTCATCAAAAAATCTAAAAACGATTTACAGCATGAGTCAAAATTTAAAAGTCTTCGTTTGGTCAATCTCTGCCGCTTTGGGTGGTTTTCTTTTTGGCTTCGACACTGCCGTAATTTCGGGCGTAGAACAAACCCTTCAAAAACTCTGGAATCTCTCCGTTTTTGAACATGGTTTCACCGTTTCAATTGCCTTGATTGGCACTGTTCTAGGTGCTATTTTGGGCGGAATTCCTGCGGAAAAATACGGCAGAAAAATTAGTTTACTATTGATCGCCGTTCTCTATTTAGTTTCGGCTTTGGGTTCTGCCTACGCCAATGAGTGGACTACTTTCTTGGTTTTTAGACTTTTAGGAGGTTTTGGCGTTGGCGTATCCTCGGTCGTTGCCCCTATGTATATTTCGGAAATTGCAGCACCTTCTAAACGTGGACGATTAGTAGCGCTATTTCAATTCAACATCGTTTTTGGTATTTTAATGGCGTATTTATCCAACTATTTATTGGGTGAAATGGGCGATAATTCATGGCGTTTAATGCTAGGCGTTCAGGCGATTCCTTCGGTGATCTTTATTCTTGCAACGTTGGGGATTCCAGAAAGCCCCCGCTGGTTGATTTTGAAGCGTGGAAAAGTGGAGGAAGCCCGAAAAATTCTCCAAACCATTGATGCCTCAGAGGCTGATAAAGTGGTTTATCAAATTCAGCAAAACGTTTATGCAGCGAGCCAATCAAATTTTAAAAATCTATTCAAATCTATTTATAAACGACCCGTTACTTTGGCGATTTTGTTTGCCGTGTTCAATCAGGTTTCGGGAATCAATGCCATTATTTATTACGCACCTCGCATCTTTGAAATGGCGGGTTTAGGAAAAGATTCTGCTTTGCTTTCATCGGCTGGAATCGGATTAGTTAATTTAATTTCCACCCTAATTGGCTTGTCGTTAATTGATAAATTTGGCAGAAGAAATCTGATGATAGTCGGTTCTTTTGGGTTAATCTTATCGCTTGGTTTGGTTGCTCAGGCATTTTATACCAATGACCTCGGGGGCATGAACGTTCCAATTTTTCTCTTTCTTTTTATCGGATTCTTTGGTTTTTCGCAAGGGGCGGTTATTTGGGTGTTTATTTCCGAAATATTTCCGAATGAAGTCCGTGCTTACGGACAAGCGCTGGGCAGTTTCACCCACTGGATTATGGCGGTGGTCATCTCTTTTTCTTTCCCTTACATTTCGGCAACATTTGGTGGTGGACTAACCTTTACATTCTTCGCTTTGATGATGGTTTTGCAACTTCTTTTCGCTTGGAAAATGATGCCCGAAACGAAAGGAACATCACTTGAAGCCCCCCAATCCCCAAAGGGTGAGTTTTTTGACCCTGCTAATAATATAATTCATTTCTAAAAATATTTAACTCGAACTCCCCCATCGGGGGACGTGGGCTTCTTATGAAAAAATTAAACGTAATATGTTTCGGTGAAATGCTTTGGGATATGCTTCCCACGGGTAAAATGGCGGGTGGTGCTCCCATGAATGTTGCCATTCACTTGAAAAATTTTGGGCATAATGTTTCTATTATCAGTCGAGTTGGGAGGGATGATTTTGGGAAAGAATTACTAGAATTTATTGATAAAAATGAGCTTGACGCTCAATTCATTCAACAAGGACAAAATCACTTAACGGGCATGGTGAAAGTGAATATGGATGAAAAAAATAACGTGAGTTATAAAATTGTGAAACCCGTGGCTTGGGATTATATTTTGTTGGAAGATGCAGCCCTAAATGCTGTAAAAAATGCTGATTGCTTCGTTTTTGGAAGTCTATCCGCAAGGGCTGAACAGACATTTGATACCCTCAAAAAATTGTTAGCAGTAGCTCCTACCACAGTGTTGGACATCAACCTCCGTCCGCCTTATTATGATAAAGCAACGGTTGAATTTTTATTAACAAAAACGGATATTCTCAAACTCAATCACTCAGAATTAGATGAAATAGCTGCGTGGTTTTTTGAAGCACATAGCATGAATGAAAAGTTATTTCAACTTTCAAAAATGTTCAACATCAAAACCATTTGTAATACCTTGGGCGAAGATGGAGCCGTGCTTTTTCACGAAGGAGAAATCTATAAAAGTGCAGGATTTGAAGTAGAAGTAGCCGATACGATTGGAAGTGGAGATTCATTTTTAGCCAGTTTTATCGCTCATTTTTTGAACCAAGAAAAGATTGAAAAAACCCTTGAAAGAGCCTGTGCTGTGGGCGCATTAGTGGCTCAAAATCATGGAGCAACGCCTTTTATATCAGAACAAGACATTCAAAATTTATTGAATAAAAACACTCACAATCAGAGTACTCAACCAGTTTAAACAATCCAAAATGATGAAAAAAACTTTATTATTTCTCATTATCGTGCTGCTGACCACGCTTCAGGTTACGCTGGCACAACAACGCACCATTACGGGAAAAGTGGTGGCGACTGAAACCAATGAGATGCTCATTGGAGCAAACGTTTTGATAGGCGGAACAACCAAAGGAGCAACCACCAATGCCGATGGTAATTTTACCCTAAGTATCCCCAACAATGCCACAACTTTGATGGTTTCTTACATTGGTTATGCTTCCAAAGAAGTGTCAATTAAAGGTTTAAGTAACATTACCATTGCTTTAGTGGCGGGTAAAGAATTGAGCGAAGTGGTG